>JAEEGL014329481.1_pt1 | contig 115626 bp, 104 predicted proteins | sample 9134231 | NCBI WGS metagenome assembly JAEEGL01 (sample SAMN16246548, study PRJNA631951) | gut metagenome | biome: gut microbiome; feature: rumen; material: fiber-attached | host: Bos | place: Iran: Karaj | collected 2018-10
CTGTGTCCGGATCTTCGGAGCACAAGTATAATTTCGCCTTGCTTATTTTTTAGTACAAAGTCCGCGGCGGAAACAGTTTCCGCAATTGCATTAACGCAGGCATAAACCCATGCTTTCGAGCCATAACTATCGACGTACGGGCTGTAGTTGTGGCTTGACGGGTTTGGCAAATTCTGCCCTTGCACAAGGTTCGGTGCAAATTGCATTATTGCGGGGGCAGTTTTTGTTTTGATATTTTTTAGTATTTTTTGAAGTATATTCATTTATTTTTGGCTTTTTAGGGCGGGCAACTTTGCAGAGTGTTGTAGAAAAAAACGAGTGCCAACCTAATTTTAGGCGGCACTCCCAAAACGATACTAGCAAATTTTTAAATTTTATTCAACATACCACTTGACGGAACACATATAAAATGTTTTAATTATGGTATATATGTTACAGGAGGAGTAACTATGAAACTCAAAATCACAGCAAAAAACATTAAATTAACTGAAGCAATCAAAACTTACAGCCAAACAAAAATCAATAAATTTGAAAAATTTTTTGACGACGGAGCTTGGGTAGAACTTGTTATCAGCGTAGACAAAAAAATCAATCAAAAAGCAGAAATGACTTTGCATGCCGCTAAAAAGAAATTCGCCGCCAGAGCCATCGAAGAAAATCTTTATAAAGCCATTGACGGTGCAATCTTAAAAATTGAAGCACAAATCAGGAAAGCAAAAGGTAAAATTCAATCAAAACGCACTTCAAATGCTGCACCTAAAGAAGATTTATCTGCCTATTACAGTGCAATGATTAACCCGCAAAACGAAGTTAGATTTTCAGTCATAAAACAAGTTGAAGTAAGCCCTATGAGCGCAGAAGATGCCGCCCTTGAAATGGAAAAACTCGGCTACACCTTCTGGATGTTCTTAGACGAAGACACCAAACAAATCAACTTGATTTTTAAACGCTTAGACGGTTCTTACGGTTTAATTCAACCTATCAAAGCAAAATAAATTAGTTTGAGGGTATTTTTTATGGCCGAGTTTGAAAGAACAATCACGGTAGCACAGTTACTCCAAGACCAAAGCAAGGAACTTAGCCTTGAAATCTTGCTCGGCCAAAAATATACCAAGCGCGAAATTTCAAAAGCAAGTGTTAACCGCCCCGGCCTTGCCATGGACGGGCACCTTGAAAATTTCCGCGGTGAACTCATCCAAATAATCGGGCGCGGGGAATATGCCTTCTGTGCCAAACTTCCGGCAAATAAACTAAAAGCAAATTTTAAAAAGATGCTCAGGGCAGATAAAGTGCCTTGTGTAATTGTCACTTCCGGTATGAAAGTTTTGCCGGCCATCAAGCAAGCTTGTTTAGAGGAAAAAGTTCCACTCTTAACAACCAGCATGGATACCGCTATTTTTAGCTCGGAACTTATTGCTTACTTAGATGATATGACTTCACCGCGTACCCATGTTCACGGTGTACTTGTTAAAGTTTCAGGCCTTGGGGTATTAATTAAAGGGGATGCCGGTATCGGTAAAAGTGAGTGTGCGCTTGAACTTATAAAACGCGGTCATATTTTAGTAGCGGATGACGTAGTTGAGGTCCAAAAAATGCGCGGTGGTCATTTGGTGGGATCTTGCCCGCCAATGCTCCAACATTATATGGAAGTGCGTGGCCTTGGTATTATTGACGTGGAACTTTTGTTCGGTGTGGCTTCCACAACGGAATCATCCCCGATAGAAATGGAAGTTAATTTAATTGCACCCACAGGGGAAATTGATCGCCTTGGTATAGAACAACAAAAGGCAACAATTTTGGGTGTTGAAATAAATGCTCTTACAATCCCTGTAACACCGGGCAGAAACTTGGCGGTTTTAATTGAAGTCGCCGCATTAAACCAAAGGTTAAAATCGCAGGGTGTAAGTTCCGCAAAAGAGTTCAGCAAAAAACTTTTAAAGCAAATGAAAGACGGTAAAGGTGAAAAAAATGGAAAATAAAAAATTCTTTATTATTACCGGCCTTTCCGGTGCAGGCAAAACGCAAGCCTTAAAAATTTTAGGTGATTTTGGTTTCTATTGCGTAGATAATTTGCCTTTTGCTTTGATTAAAGATTTTACTAAATACATAAATACTAATCCAAATTTAACAAAAATCGCACTAGGTATCGATATAAGGGAAGGCAATAATTTACACAGTTTACCGAATGCTTTAGATAAAATTAAAGAGATTGGCTTTGATACCAAACTGATTTTTTTAGAAGCATCAACTTCTATTTTACTAAGGCGCTTTTCGGAAACAAAACACCGCCATCCGCTGGAAGATGATTTGTTAACGGCAATTAAACAAGAAAAATTATTTTTAAAACCTTTGCGGATTGCCGCCGATGAAATTATAAGTACATCTTATATGACACTCGGGGAACTTAAAGAGGAAATCGGCAAATTTCTTAAAGTTAAAAAGACGCAGGAAATGTTAATTTCCGTAATTTCTTTTGGTTATAAAAACGGCATTCCTTTAGAATCTGATTTAGTTATGGACGTTCGCTTTTTAAAGAACCCTTATTATGTGCGCGCACTTAGGGAAAAAACCGGCCTTGATAAAGAAGTTCAAGATTATATTTTAAAATCCCCGTACACAAAAACTTTTATTAAAAAGTTCACAGATATGATTGTGTATTTATTACCTAAATACATAAAAGAAGGTAAATCTTATTTAAATATTTCCGTGGGTTGTACCGGCGGTAAACACCGCAGCGTTTTTATGGCACATTATTTAGCTTCAGAGTTAAAAAAACGTGGCTTTGATTGCAGTGAAACACACAGGGATATTGATATAACTAAGAAGGAAGTATGGTGAAACTAATTTTAATTACACACGGTAATTTGGGGGACTCTTTGCTTGATACGGCATCAGTAATTTGCCGTTGTGCAAAACAGAATATAACTGCTTTTAGCGTTACCGGTAAAATTAATTTAGAAGAACTTGAAGCAAAAATAAAAAGTTCTATTGCAGGCCAAGAGGCTTTAGTTTTGGTAGATAGTTTCGGCGGAACATCTGCAAATATTGCTTTAAAATGCTCTGCTGAAAATAGTAAAGTTTCGGTTGTGTGCGGTGTAAATTTAAATATGGTTTTGGCTGCTTTAAATAACCAGGATAAAATGGGTTTGGCAGAACTTACATCTAAAATTATAACCGACGGTAAAAAAGCAATATTAGAAGCAACGGAGTTAATGAAAAAATGATAGTTTTAACCCGGGTTGATAACCGCTTGATACACGGCCAAGTTGTGCAAAGTTGGTTACCTAGTTTAGATGTCAGCGAAGTTTTAGTTGTTTCGCCGGGTTCTGCAAAAAAAGAATTTTTGAAAAAGATGCTTCGCTTGGCTTTGCCAAGTGGTTATAAATTAACTGTTTTGGGGGCAAAAGAAGCTGCGAAATACAGTTTAGAAAGTAATGAAAAGTTATTCATTATTATTGAAGATATTGAAAATTTGTTTGAGATGTTGGATATTGGGTTTCACCCAAGCATAATAACTTTGGGCAATACTCAATTTACGGAAGGTAAGAAACAATATTCGCAAGGAGTATTTTTAACCGACGGTGAAGTGGAACAATTAAAAAAGTTGGAAACAGAAAAAAATATTTCCGTCGTGATTCGTTCTTTGCCGTCATCCTTTGCAACGAAATTATAGGAAAGGTGTTTTTATGATATTACAGTTAGCAGGTTTTTGTGCGCTAATCGCTTTACTTGAATTAGATACTACTTATGTAGGGCAATTTTTGATTTCAAGGCCTTTATTTATCGGTACGATAATAGGTGCTTTAACTGGGAATTTATTTTTGGGGCTTCAAGTCGGAATCTTCACAGAGTTAATTTATATAGATTATATGCCCATAGGCGGTGCTATTCCGCCCAGCGGAACGATAACTGCGGCACTTACTTTGTTGATGAATTACTTTTTTAAGATGGACATATATTTCGCATTTTTTGTAGGTATAGTGTGCGGGCAAATGTTTGCTTTTGTGGAAAGATATTTACGCAATAAACGTGGCAAAATTTTGGAACACGTTGAGAAAAAATTAGTTGACATGAAAATTACCCCCGGGAAAGTAATTTTTAAAAGTATTTTAATAGAATTTATAGCAGTCTTCGTATTTATAGCTTTATCTATGATAGTATTTGGCCCATTGTTTGCTTATTTGCATCAAGACATAAGTGATAAGGTTCATGTCGCTTTTAAATTCGCTTACTATATAGTGCCTTGGGTTGGTTTGTGCGGTTTGCTTTTATCTTTTAGCACAAAACCGAAGGAGGATTAAAATGAAAATAAATAAAGTGAAATATATTTTTCGTTCTTTATTTTTGCAAGGTTTTTGGAATTCAAGAAAAATGCAAAATGTGGGAATGCTGTTTACAATGTACCCTTATTTGCTTGAATTGTATTCTGCTACACCTAAGTTTTTAAAAAGGGCTATACAAAGGAATTTGGAAACTTTTAATACAAATCCTGCCATGGTTTCATTTTGCTTGGGTGCGGTAATGCGCCAGGAGCAAGTCCTCCAGAAAGTACATAACAATGTAAATACCTTTTACGAACAGGAAAAAGAGTGGGTTATTATTCGTTCCAGCGTAGCTTCCACAGTCGCTTCTTTAGGGGATAGATTATTTTGGTCTACCTTAAAGCCTTTGTCCTTAGTTCTTGCATTTACAGTATTATATTTGGGGCAAGTATATTGTTTAAACGATAGTGTCCAGGTTGAGAACTTAAATTTAATGGTCATTTGCGCATTAGCTTTTGCTTTTTTCACTTACAATATACCTGTTTTAATAACCCGTTACAAAGGTTTTACTTTAGGTTACGAAGGTACCGAAGAAACATTTTTCGGCCTTACAAAGTTGAACTGGAATAAAATCATAACTGTGTTGAAAACTATAGGGCAAGTGCTTACATTATTTGTTTTCGTGTACGGTTTATATTTTTATTTTGAAGGTTCCGTTATTGATGCGGATATAATAACCAAAGTTATTCTTTTATCCTCTTTTATTATACTCAGTGTATTTATTAAACAATGGGATATTCCGAATATATACTTATATTTGGCCTCTGTTTTAGTATTTAATATCGTGACACTTTTTTAATAGGATAAATTGTGATTAAAGAAGAAATCAATATAACTAACCGTTTGGGTATTCACGCCAGGCCTGCGGCACTAATTGCGCAGGAAGCCGGTAAATTTAAAAGTGAAATTTATTTGGTTAAAGATAGTATAGAAATCAATGCCAAGAGTATTATGGGCGTTATGATGCTTGCTGCGGAAAAGGGGTCCAAATTAACCATTACTATTAATGGTCCCGATGAAGCCGAAGCCCATAAAGCCCTCAAAAAAGTTTTTAAAACAATATCGCAGGAAGACAAATATTTGTAAGTATGGATAAAATTCGCAACTTCTCTATTGTAGCCCACATCGACCACGGCAAAACCACTCTTTCCGATAGAATTTTGGAAGATACTGGTGCTGTTCCTAAGCGTAAAATGCAGGCACAACTTTTGGATGCCATGGACCTTGAGCGCGAACGTGGTATTACTATTAAAGCCAAAGCTGTTCGCATTAAATACAAAGATTATATTTTAAATTTAATTGATACCCCGGGCCATGTGGATTTTTCTTATGAAGTAGCCCGTTCTTTGCGTGCTTGCGAGGGTGTTTTACTTTTGGTTGATGCTTCCCAAGGTGTTGAAGCACAAACCGTTGCACACGCACATCTTGCACAAAGTTTAGGGCTTAAGATAATACCTGTAATTAATAAAGTGGACTTAAACCAAAGTGACGCTGATATCACCGAAGAACAAATTTGGGAAGTTTTAAAAGAACCTGTTTTGGCAGAACGCGTTAGCGCAAAAACAGGCCTTGGAATAGAACATTTAATTGACAGAATTATTACGGATCTTCCTGCCCCTAAAGGGGAAATTAAGGCCAAGACGCGCGCTTTGATTTTTGATTCTTATTATGATGCTTTCCGCGGTGTTATCATATATGTCCGTATGGTGGATGGCGTTATAAAAGCAGGGGACACTTTAAAACTGATGGCGTCCGGGTTTACATCTAAAATTGAAGAAGTCGGTTTCATGACACCGAAACTTCAAAAAAGCGATAAGCTTGAGGCAGGCGAAGTCGGCTATATTATTGCCGGTATTAAAGATATTCATCAGGTACAAGTGGGGGATACTGTTACTGTTGCCTCTGCTCCGGCAGAACATGCACTTCCCGGATATACCGAGGCAAAACCGGTAGTTTTTGCAAGCATTTTCCCTGTGGAAACAACTGATTATCCACTCCTTAGAACTGCTATTGAAAAGTTAAATTTGTCTGACAGTTCCTTTAGTTACCAGAGTGAAACTTCCAAGGCCTTGGGTTTTGGTTTCCGCCTTGGTTTTATGGGGCTTTTGCATATTGAAATTGTAAAAGAACGTCTTGAAAGGGAATTTAATTTATCTTTAATTGCCACAAGCCCGAACGTTGTTTATCAAGTAAAATTTACACCGCGTAAAACCCATCCGCAAGAATTACTTGCCTTGGCTGATGCCGGCAACGGTTATAAATGGATTGATAATCCGGCAAATTTCCCGCCGTACGGTGATATTATTGATATTAAAGAGCCGACAATAAAAATAAAAATCGTCGTCCCGATTACTTATATGGATGGCGTCATGACACTTTTAAAAGAAAAGCGCGGCCAATATATTTCTTTGGAAAATCTTTCCTCTGAAAGGGTTGTAATTAACTATTATATGCCGATGGCGGAAATGGTGGTAGATTTTTATAATAAATTAAAATCGGTTTCCAAAGGTTATGCCTCTTTTGACTATGAAATTTCCGATTATCAAAGTTCCGATGTCGTACTTATGGAAATTTTAATACACGGTTCCCCCGTTGATGCTTTAAGTGTTATCACGCATAAAGATAAAGCGGTTTCCCGCGGCAGGCTCTTATGCGAAAAGTTAAAAGAACTTATCGGCCGTCAGCAATTTGAGGTTGCCTTGCAAGCACGTGTGAACGGTAAAATTGTTGCCCGCGAAACCATACCTGCATACCGCAAAGATGTTATCGCCAAATGTTATGGCGGTGATATCACGCGCAAACGTAAACTCCTTGAAAAGCAGAAAGAAGGCAAAAAACGTATGAAGAGCATTGGTAATGTGGATATACCGCAAGAGGCCTTTATTGCCATGTTAAAGATTGAGGAATAATGTTTAATCTAGTAAATTTACTAAAGATATTATTCCCTTATCTATCTTATATTTTTTAATAAGTTTATTTAAAAATTTGTTTTCCCGTTCACTTAATGTAATAAAGGTTTTTTGGGGGACATTTTTTAAATACTCTATGGTTTTGTCATTATAAATAGGGCCATAATAATATCTGTTATTTACAAAGTTTAAGGTTTTGTTTTTAAATACCTCAAATAATTTCTTTTCTTTTTCTTTCGTTTCTTGGGTTAAATATGTATTTGATAAAACTATTAAACTATCGTCCTTAAGTTTAACTGATTTCGGTTTTATAATTTGCGTAATAAATAAAATTTGTTTTATGTCTAGTTTTATTTTGTCTTCCAAAATAGCATTTTTTATAAGGCGATAATTTTCAATATCATCAAAAATATAGATTTTGAAATTAGGTAGTTTTTTTATAGTGTAAGGTGTAAAACAAACACTTTCTTTATATAAAGAACTTTCAAAATTATTTTTCTTTAATAAATCTAAACTATGTTTTATTTGTTTAAAATTCCGTGACGAAGTTATAAACAAATTATCTGTTTTATTAAAAGACTTCCTAAAATATATTTTAAATATTAAATTTTTAAGGAAAGATTTTTGTGGTATTTCCGTTGTAATTTTTAAAATATTTTTAAGTCTTTCATTTATATTTTGGGGGCTGATTCCTGCCGGGCATAAAACCGTGCAGTTATAACAATTTTTACAGGTTTTAACTGCTTCTGAAATATCTTGCCCGTCTTGTTTTAAATTAAGTTTTTGTTTCGCAAGCAAACACGCAATTTGTACACGTCCGCGGGATCCATACTTTTCTTGTTTTCCTTCCCTATACGCCGGGCAATTTTGCAAGCATATTCCGCAATGATTGCATTTTAAAGCATCAGCAAAAATAGTATCAAAGTTTTGTTTCTTCATCTAGGTAACCTTTAAAAATTGATGGTTTAAAAATATTATTTTTATCAAAAACTTTTTTAAGTTTCATTAAAGTTTCGTCTATTGTAAATTTATTTTTATTTGTTTTGCTTTTTATTTGTTCAGGTAATAATCTTAAAGTAAATATAAGCGGTGCTCCAAATGCCCCTTGAGTACCTGCCATAAAGTGTATAAGGTCATATCCTGCAGCATTTTTTACATATTTTCCGCCTACTGTAATTAACCCCTCACCGCATACAAATGTTAAACCTGTAACGTAGTCAGCAAACGCAGTATCTTTTCCGCTTAAAAACAGATCGAGCAAAGTACCCTTTTTTTGTGAAGTCGGTAAATAAAATTTTAGAGGGTTTAATTTCTTATTTAGGTCTTCAATCAAAGCATTTGCCTGTACGGTTAAAGTATAATTTTGTTTATCAAAATCTATTATCTTATTTAGGGTTTTAATTTGCTTAAAATCAAATTCTTTAGTGCTTGTTGCATCGTCATAAAAATTTTGTGCCCAAGCCGGAATATCCTGTTTTTTATTTTCGTAAAGCGGTAATATTTTTTGGGGGTTTAAAATATCTTTTTTATCTAGGGTATTTTTTATTTTTCTAAATAAGTTTAAAGTATCGCGGTTAAAAAATATATTCATAGCAGCACGTTTCTGAATGGCTATCCCATGTTCTGCGCTAAGGGTTCCGCCTACACCGAAAATAAAATTATCGATTTCTTTTATGGCAAGTTTTATTTGGCTTGCTTCATAAGGATTATTGTCATCAAAAATGATATTTGGGTGTAAATTGCCGTCACCTGCGTGGAAAACAATAGTTCCCCTTAAATTATATTTCTTTAATATATTTTGCACAAACTCTACTGTCATGGCAAGTTTAGGGCGTTCTACTGCATAATCGTAAGAAACGAAACCGTTTGCCTGTTTTGCAAGTGCCAGTGCGGCTTTTGCCCGTGTGTTCCAAATTATTTCTAATTCCGATGCTGTCAAATTTGTTTTTATTTCTTTTGCTTTATTGTTTCTGAAGATATTTATTATCGGTTTTGTATCTTCGGAAATTTGTTTTTTATTTCCTTCAAGTTCCGCTATTAAAAGTGTTTTTAATTCAGTGTCTTTATATGCGGTTAAGGCCAAAGCGTTTTCATCCATAACTTCCAAAGCACTCGGTATAAACCCTAAAGAAATTATTTTTTGCACGGCTTGCATTGTGTCTTTGAGGTTTGAAAATCCTGCAATTAAAGTTTCTTTATGTGTCGGTAACGGCGTAATTTTTACTTTTAATTTTGTAATAATACCCAGGGTACCCTCACTTTTTACAAGCAAGTGTAAAAGAGGGTTTTCTTTATTTAGATTAAGCGTCGTACCGTCCGCCAAAACAAGTTCCGCACCGAGTAAGTTTTGCATGCTGCCGCCATGTCTCAAACTACGTGCGCCGCCGGAATTTAAAGCAAAATTACCGCCGATAGTAGAAAATGTACGGCTTGCCGGGTCTGGTGCAAAAAAGAATCCAAGAGGTTCAAGTAAATCTTGTAAATCTTGGTTTATAACCCCACTTTCAACAATTGCATAATTTTCTTTTATATTTATTTCAAGTACCTTATCTAAGGCGGCCAAATTTAAAACAAAACCGCCTTTTAAAGGCAGGCAAGCGCCGTCGTGATTAGTGGCACTCATGCGGGCTGTTGCGGCAAAACCATACTTATTTAAAATTTGTAAAACAGGGGCAATTTGTCTGGTATTTTTGATATTTAAAACAGCTTCCGGCCTTGCCTTTAAAGGACTACTGTCATAACTGTTCAATAAAAGGTTCAATCTTGAAGTTAAAACATTTTTATCTCCAAGTATACTTGTAATCTCATTTAAAGCTTGTTTGAATTTTTTATCCCGCATAAGCCTATACTAAATTGTATAATATTAGTATGAGAAGAAAAAGCGGTAAAAAAGTAAAAAAAGTATTTATTATCGGTGATATTCATGGGGAATATCACGGTTTTGCCGCAATTTTGATTTTTGCGAAACTAATGAACCCGGAACTTAAATGGACCGGGAAACATAATGTTTTGGTCCAAATCGGTGATATTATTGATCGCGGGCTTTACTCAATACAGGCTGATAGGCTTTTGGATGTCTTGCAAAAAGAGGCCAAAAAAGCCGGCGGTAAAATTATCAGGCTTGTCGGAAACCATGAACTTGAGTTAATCAAAAAAAATTATGCTATAACTTCTTTACCATACTTTCAAGTGGAAGAATATCGCAATAAACTTATTAAACAAATTGAAGAAGGAGCTTTGCAAGCAGCATATTATGCAAAAGGTTTTGTAATAACTCATGCCGGAATTTGTAACAACTTATATGATGTTCTCGCAAGTGAAATTAAGGATATTACCCCTGTAAAATTGGTTAAATATATAAATACTGTTTTTAAAAAAGCAGTTGCAGCCGGGAATTATACACATCCGATTTTTAATGTAAGTTATCTTCGCGGCGGCCCGAATTCTTATGGCGGTATATTTTGGGAAGACTTAAGATACTTAATAAAAAACTATGACAGGGTACCGTTTAAACAGATTTTAGGGCATACGCGCATAAAAGAAATTTTTAAAACTAAAGACGGTAAAATTGTGGAAATAGATATAGGCTTAAATAAAGTTTTGGAAGGTACTTATTCTTACCCCGTTATAAATCAAAAGAAAAAGTTAATCTTCAAAAAGGTGATATAAAATGAAAAAGGCATCTGTTTTGTTCGAAGAAATAAATCATACTTTAAAAGTTTTAAGAAGCCCTAAAGGTTGCAAATGGGACCGTGCACAAACGCATGAAAGTTTAATTAAAAATTTAAAAGAAGAAAGCCAAGAAGTTATTAACGCTATAAAAAACAAAGATGATGAAAATTTGTGCGAGGAACTCGGTGATTTGCTTTTACAAGTTTTGTTCCATGCACATATCGCACAAGAACAAAAACGTTTTACTTTAGCGCAAATTATAAATGGTTTAAACAAGAAACTTATCCGCCGCCATCCGCATGTGTTTGGTAATAAAAAAGCAAGTACCCCAGAAGAAGCACTTGCTATGTGGAAAGCCGCTAAAGCCAAAGAGAAAGCCCTAAAAGCTCGTAAAAAATCTAAGCAAAAATAAGCCAAACAATGGCACTTATCAATATAAAAATTGTCGCGAAGAAACAAATAATTGATGGTACAAAAGAAATGACAAGGGCAAGGAAAGTCATTTTTTTGTTAAGGCCGTAAGCATGTTTCATCATATACAAAACGAAAAATAATTGCAATAATAAAACAACAAAAGCAGCCAAACCTTTGCATGAATGTAATGCCGGTATATTTAAGGCAATTAAAGAAAATGCAACTAACAAAGTTTTTGCGAATTCAGAAAGCCCAAGCAATACAAATAAGCCTGCCGCACGCCCACGCCCTGTGGTAAGTTCCAAAAACAAATGTGCAGTTGCGGCAAAGAAAAAACTTATACATACATTAAAAAACAAAATGAACAGAAAGCGTAAAATAAAACCCGCCAAACTTGTTTGTGATGTTAAAGCATGTGCAAGTACTATGCTAAATGCTCCTACACAGTAACCGATGAAAGCAAGTTTAAGTTTACGCTCTTGCATAACTTGGTTTATGGTAGAACCCGGTTTTAAAACGAAATTAAAAAGAGTAGAAAACATAAATACCCCTATAAATTAAGCATGTAAGCCAAAGCCGGTGTTCGCGGTTTTGTAATTTGTTTTAAAGCGAGTGAACTTTCCGCTAAATTTGAAAAAGGCAAAAAGAAGTCTTCCATAAATTTGCTTCTTTGATTTAATATTTTAATATCTTTTATCCCTGTAAGTTCGCTTAGATATTCTTTTGCTTTTTCTTCACCGCCAAGGCCATCAATAAGGCCAAGTGTTTGGGCTTTTGCACCTGTAAAAATACGACCGTCTGCATAAACTCTTAAAGTATTTACATTAACATTTGGGCGGCCATTCTTTACCGCTTCAAAAAATTGCTGATAGGTTTCATCAATCATTTCCTGTAAAAGCAATTTTTGTTCCTGGGTAAGTTCTTTATAAATTGCCCCTATATCTTTGTTTTGCCCACTTTTAACTGCATTAAAATCAACACCGATTTTTTTAAGCAATTCCTGTGCATTTGTTGTTTGCATTATTACACCGATAGAACCAGTCATGGTTCCCGGTTGTGCAACAATTTTATCTGCAGCCATTGCGATATAAAAACCGCCACTTGCTGCGACATCACGCATTAAAGCTACAACTGGTTTCTTTTGGGAACGGAAATAATTTAATGCATTATAAATATCTTGCACGGCTGCTACTGTACCGCCGGGGGAATTAATGTCAAGTAATAAAGCCTTAACTTCTTTTTTGTCGGCAAGTTCTCTTATACGGCGTGCGATACTGGAAGCATTTTGTTTGCTGGAAAAGGCATTATTGTCACTGCTTTCTGATATTTCACCGCGAATATTAACTACAACAGCCCCTTCTTTAGAACTTGAACTCTTGAAAAAATTTATTGATTGTTCTTTTTCTGATTTTTCTTCAACAAATTGCGGTGCCCTATTATTCGGATTTATAACTAAATATATGCCACTTATCATAGAGCAGGTAAAAACGACACAAAGTGCTATGAGCCAAACTTTTATCATAAATAATTCTTTATTGTGTTTTTCCTTTTCATCCATCTCTTTAACTTGCGGAATCTGACCTTCTATAAAAGAAGTCATAGTCGGTATTTCGCCAATTCTTTCTATTTCAGGCTTATTATTTTCAGCATCTTTTTGCTTTTGATTTTCTTCTGCCATAAAATCTCCTTAAAAAACTTGTCTATATAAATGATACAATTTATTTTGGAGGATTTGCCAATGTTTAAAGGAATCTTTGTTGCTTTAATTACCCCTTTTGAAGCGGGGCAAGTTAATTATAAGGCACTTGCCGGTTTAATTGAAAGGCAAATTGCCGCAGGTGTAAACGGGTTTTGTTTGTTGGGTACCACTGCCGAACCACCGGCCTTAACAAATAAAGAAAAAGAAGAAATTTTAGCCTTTTGTACAAAACAAATAAATGGTCGGGCAAAAATTATTGTGGGTGTAGGGGCGAACTCAACGGCACATACCTTGGAAAATATTAAAATCGCCTCCAAATTTAACCCGGATGCTTATTTGGTAGTAACTCCTTATTACAATAAGCCCAATTTAAGTGGTATGATAGGGCATTTTACCGCTGTTGCCGATGAAGCAAAAAAACCGCTTGTTTTGTATCATATACCTTCAAGAACCGGGCAGCGATTGAGTATTGATTTTTTAGGTAAACTTTTGGAAGCAGTCCCCCAAATAAAAGCAATAAAAGAGGCTGATTATGATATCGCCCGTGTGGTGAAAGCGAGAACTTTATTTGGCGATAAAGTTGAGTTTTTAGGCGGCAATGACGATTTGTGGCCTGCTTTAATGGGGCTTAATTTCCCCGGGTTAATAAGTGCAGCCGGTAATATTTTGGCACCTGCCTTTGTTAAAATGCAAAAATTATTTTTAGAAGGTAAAACACAGGAAAGTATGAAAGTTTTCAAACAAGCATATCCTTTAATTGAAGCATTATTTTTTGAAGTTAACCCCACTTGCGTTAAATATGCATTGTCTTGCATTGGGTTATGTACAGAAGAAGTCCGCTTACCGCTTGGCTTGCTTCAAGCAGAAACACAGCAAAAAATAAAACAAATTTTGGCTGATACTCCTAAGGAGTTAATTATATGAGACAAGTTTCTGTAATGAAATTCGGTGGCAACACACTTGCCAATAAAGAGAAAATTTGGCTTGCAGTTTCCTTAATCAAAAAGCGTTGGGATGCCGGCTTGCAACCGATAATTGTTGCATCTGCTAACGGAAATATGACAGATATTTTGCTTGATAATGCTTACTCCCTCAGTAAAAATCCAAATAAGCGTGAACTAGATATGTTAATAACTACCGGTGAGCGTATAAGTGTGGCTTTGCTTTCTATTGCTCTAAATGAAGCAGGTTTGCCTGCAGTTAGTTTAACAGGTTCTCAAATCGGTTTAACGACATCTTCCGAACATGTCGGTGCAGAAATTAAAGGTTTAAAAAGTGACCGTCTTGCCAAGGAACTTGAAAAAAATCATATTCCGATAATTGCCGGTTTTCAGGGTATTGGGGAAAATAAAGAAATTACTACTTTAAAACGCGGCGGTTCAGATGTTTCCGCAGTTTTTATTGCAGCAAGCGAGGGTGCAAATTTCGTGGAAATGATTAAAGATGTTGATGGCGTTTATGATAAAGACCCAAATAAAGATAAAACCGCCCAAAAATTAAACTTAATGGATTTTGATGTTATGTATAAACTTGCTTTGGAAGGTGCGAATGTTTTGCACCCCGATGCAATTAAACTTGCAAAAGAAAAAAATATTGAAATACGCATTGTTTACTATAAAACGGGCGAAGTGGGGACGATAATAAAATGATTACGATAGGTGTGTTTGGCGTTCGCGGTATTGTGGGGCAGTTGATGTTAAAACAACTTGAGCAATCCCCGTATACAAAAAATTATAAAGTACTCGGTTTCGGCCGTCAGGATAAACCTCAAAAAGTTGATATTGCAATTTTATGTACTGATGAAACAGTCAGCCCACAACTTGCACCTGAACTTAAAAATTACGCAAAGTTTGTTATTGATATGTCTTCATACTTTCGTCAAAAAGAAGGCGTACCATTGGTTATACCGGAAATTAATGCTAATACAATAACAAAAGATACATGGCTTATTGCAAGCCCGAATTGTACAGTTACCGGGTTAGTGTTGGCTCTGAATCCACTTAAAAAATATTATACTTTGGAAGAAGTGTTTTCATCATCCTACCAAGCAATCTCAGGCGGTGGCAAAAAACTTTTGGAAGAATTTGAAAACCCGAATTCCTTATACCGTGCAAATTGTGTACCCTTAATCGGTAGTGTTAAAGACAATGGTTTTACTTCTGAAGAATTGAAAGGTATTTATGAGGCTAAAAAGATTTTGGGTTTACCTAATTTAAGGGTGTTTTCACATACTGTTAGGGTTCCGGTTAAAGTTTCGCACGGTTTAACAATAACTTTGCGTGCGAAAGAAGAATTTAATATGCAGACATTACCTGATATTTTGCGTTCACAAAAAGGTGTTGTTTTAGACGGTAAAGTTTACACAAATAAAGAAGTTGAAGGTAGGGGGGAAGCCTTTATTTCAAGGCTTCGCCAAGATATTGAAGATAAGCACGTTATACATTTTTGGTGTGTGTGCGATAATTTGTTAAAAGGCGCAGCTTTAAACGGTCGCCAAATAGCAGATTATTTGTTTGAGGAATTTTTTAATGACTAAAGTTTTAGTAAACGGTGCGCAAGGCAAAATGGGGCAACTAATTTGCCAAATACTTGAGCGCGATAATTTTGAAGTTTTTACGAGGGAAGTCGGTGATAAAACTTGTGAGGAAACCGCTCTGGTAATTGATTTTTCTTCCCCTCAAGGTGCGGAAGAAAGTTATAAACTTGCCAAAAAGTTTAATGCGGCTTTTTTATGCGGAACCACAAATTTACCGCGTGGTTTAGTTGCCGCTTTTGAAGCGGAAAAACAAATACCTTTATTTTATGCACCGAACGTCAGTATCGGTGTGGCTTTGTTTAAAGAATTATTGCTTGAAGCTAAAAAAATGTATAAAGGTTACACTTTAGCTTTGCATGAAATTCATCATACACAAAAAAAGGATGCCCCAAGCGGTACTGCCAAAAATTTGGCTGCCGCTTTAAATATGGCACAAGACCAAATCACTTATGAACGTATCGGGCAAGTACCGGGAACGCATACTTTAACATTAACTTCACCGAGTAAAGATGAAGAAATAATTTTAACCCATAAGGTTTTGGACAGGAAAATGCTTGCCCAAAGTGCCGTAAGGGTGTCTGTTTGGCTTTTGAAACAAAAAGCAGGTTTTTATAATATGAATAAATTTTTAGAGGGATTAAAATGAAAATACATTTTGTAGGTGTTGGCGGAATCGGTATGAGTGCTTTGGCCCAGTTGCACGCCATGGGCGGTGATGAAGTAACCGGTTCAGATCGTTTAATAAATAAAGGTTTTACGGATTTACCTATTTGGCAAACTTTAAAGAAATTAGGCGTAAAATTATATCCGCAAGATGGCAGCGGTATAACTGAAGATACGGATGCTGTTGTCTTAACATCAGCAATTGAACCTGATAATATTGAAATTAAAATCGCTAAAAAATATAGCATTCCTTTAATTCACCGTTCCGAACTTTTGGCGAAACATGTTAAGGAAAATAAAACTATTGCAATTTCCGGTACTTCCGGTAAAAGTACAACAAGTGCTATGATGTTTGAAGTCTTAAAAGCAGCCGGCAAAGATCCTTCTTTAATTACAGGCGGTGTTTTGCTTTCGCTTCAAAAGGAAGGTTATTTCGGTAATGTCTACCGAGGTAAAACTTCTTGGCTTGTTATTGAAGCCGATGAGTCTGACGGGACTTTGGTTAACTATCATCCTCAAATCGGGGTTATGCTTAATTTAGCACATGATCATAAAGACATTTCAATTTTGAAAGGTTATTTTCAAAAGTTCAGTATTAACTGCAAAAAACTTATTGTAAATGCTGAGGAAGACCATTTAAAGGAACTTTTAGGCCCTGCCAAAACTTTTGGTTTGCATCACGGAAATACACATGCCGAAAATGTTAAACTTGACGGTTTCGGTTCAACTTTTACGGTTGATGGGGTTGATTTTAAACTTAATCTTCCGGGCGAACACTATATTAAAGATGCACTTGCAGTTATTGCTGTAGCTAAAGAGATGAATATTGACTTGAAAGTTGTGTCTGCGGCACTTGAGAATTTTAAAGGGGTGTACCGCCGTTTTAATTCTATTGCAAATATTAACGGCATTGAAATTATTGACGATTTCGCTCATAACCCGCATAAACTTTCCGCCACTTTAAAAGCAGCACATCTGAGAGGGAAAAGATTGCAAGTGTTTTTCCAACCTCATGCTTTTACTTCAATACAAATTTTACTTAAAGAGTTTATTGAGTGTTTTAGTGAAAATATTAAACCCGAAGACACTTTATATTTAGGTGAAGTTTATTATCCGGGCGGAACTATACCGGAGCATATTTCGGCAAATTTAGTTTACCAAGGTTTAAAACACTTAGGTGTAAGTGCAGTTTATACACCTTGCCGTAATGAAGCAGCAGCCTTAATTGCTGCAAAAGCAAAAGAGGGAGATGTCGTTTTGGTACTCGGTGCAAGGGATCCGACATTAACAGATTTTGCTAAACAAATTGCAGAGAAAATTAAAAATAGAGATACAAAAATAAGCCCCTGCAAAACTTGTTTGCTAAATACTAAAAAGATTGTTTAGGAGAATTATGAGAAAATTATTATTTACAATACTTGCTTTAATTTTTTGTTTACCTTTTGCTTTCGCAGAAGAAGAAAAATTGGAAGTTGCCATCTTTACAAGCCCTGCTTGCGGGCATTGCCAAAAATTTAAACGCGAATATTTGGCTACTTTAAAGCAAGATTTCCAGGATAAAGTTAAATTTGTGGAGTTCGATGTTTCTAAACCCACAGACAGTGTAATTTTTTATGATACCCTAAAAGAATACGGCATTAAAGTTGATGACATGGGTGTGCCGGCGATGGTGGTCGGTAAAAGTGTTTTAATGGGGTATCCGACTCAAGTTAGGACCGAAGGGCCTTCTGCTATTTTAAAAGCTTTGCGTAATAAAGAAAAAACTTATTACGGTACACAAGCCAGTATTGAAGAATGTAAATTAAAAGAAGAAAAAAAAACGGAGACTTGCGAAGACCAACCAAAAATAATGCTTTGGAAGCGGCCCAAAGTATGTTCAGCCGTATAACTTTCTGGGCAATAGTTTTGGCAGGTTTAACTGATGGCATCAACCCGTGTGCTTTTGCTGTAATTGTATTTTTTATCTCTTTTCTGTCCGTATATAAATATGAGAGAAAAGAAATTATTTTAGTCGGTTGTGCATATTGCGGTTCTGTATTTGTCGCCTATGTTTTGATAGGGCTTGGATTGTTTAACTTTTTATATAAAATGTCCTCTTTTTACTATGTTATGTGGGGCTTTAAGTGGTTTACAATTATACTTTGTGCTTTGTTCTTAATTTTGAGTTTTTATGATTTTATCGTATATCAAATAACAAAAAAATCTGAAAAAGTTATTTTGCAACTTGGCAAAAGCAATAAAGAAAGAGTACATAAAATTATTCGCTACTTTTTACGTGATAAAAATAAAAGTGCCTTTCGTTTATTTTGTGCGGCGCTTGTGGTAGGTTTTTTGGTTTCTTTGATTGAAGCGGTTTGTACCGGCCAGGTATATTTACCGACGATAGCAGTAATTCTAAAAGAAGCCAATCAAGATTTCTTCCGTGCAATGACGTATTTGTTTATTTATAACTTAATGTTTATTGTTCCGCTTGTTATAATTTTTGTATTGAGTTTGCTCGGTTATGAGTCAAAGACATTTAATGAATTTTTACGCAAACATTTAGGTTTAACGAAACTTGCACTATGTTTGCTATTCTTAGGGCTTTTGATTTTGTTACTTGCAAACATGTAATTTGCACAAAGTTCAAAAAATTTGTTATAATATATGTGTAAGATTTTTGCGGGCGTGGTTCAATGGTAGAACGCGACCTTGCCAAGGTTGAGACGAGAGTTCGATTCTCTTCGCCCGCTCCATTTAAGACCCTTCCAAACGGAAGGGTTTTTATATTAAATTAAAAAACTTTACGCCGATTTGCACATTCCAATCTTTACTATGCAAAGCGCCTGCTACATGGAAACCGGGTTTTAAGTAAAAGGCTACATTCCCCCTAAACATAAAACCACCTTCAAATTCTAAATAAATTTCTTTTTTACCATTTTCAAGATCAAAATAATATTTAGGGTCAACAATAATCCACCAATCGGTTTTTGAAATATAACCGAAGTTCGTGCGAATACGTAATTTATTTATTTTTTCCCTATCTGAATCGCCCCAAAAAGTGTCGTAATATTTTAAACCGCCTGCAATAAAAAATCCACTTGAAAAAGAATATTCCAAAAAGGCAGCCGGGCTTATTTGAAAACGCCCAAGCCCTAAGTCATCTTTAGTTGCTGTCGGTGCCGATAGTTCCAGTTGAAGACCATATAAAAAATGTTCAGTAATATTTCCGGTATAATTTGTGGCAAGTAAAATGTCTCCAAGCCCATTTAAACCGTCATTATTTCCTTCATTTCTTAATAAGGGTATTTCAATGCCAATATCTTGTTTTTTATCATTAAAGCCATAATAGAACTTTGTTGTCAGGAAAGTTGAAGATATACCTTTAGTATCATCTATAACATCTTGGCCGGGGTTAAATTCCAGGGTTGTATAATTTTCTGATGGCTTTGCACCTTTTACCTTTATGTCATCACTATTATTTATCAGTCCACCAAAACAAATAAAAGGTATAATTAAAAGACAAGATAAAGCAAATATTTTTTTAATCATAAACACCCCTTATTAATTATATCATAAGAAATTTCCCAAAAAACAAAAAATGATGTGTTCCCTATTGCGTACGCGCGGGAACATTTGCTATAATCTATATATGACTGATTGCATCTTTTGCAAAATAATATCCGGTGAAATTAAAAGCCAAATTATCTACGAAGATGATTATTGTGTCGCGTTTAAAGATCTAAATCCACAAGCGCCGACGCATATTTTAATTGTTCCCAAAAAACATATTGAAAACATTGCCACCGCTAGTGAAGATGATGCTTTAATACTCGGTAAGTTACAACTTGCGGCTGCAAAAATTGCAAAAGAAAATAATATTAAAGATTTCCGCCTTGTCGCCAATAACGGCAAGGGTGCGGGGCAAAGCGTGATGCATTTGCATTATCATTTGATGGCAGGGCGTCGCTTTTTGTGGCCTGCCGGTTAACCTTTCAAACAAAAGGTGGTGAAAAGTAATGGTGTTTGTTAAAGTCCGTGATGCCGAACATTTAGAAGAAGCCTTAAAACGCTTCAAAAGAGAATGCGAAAAGAACGGTATCCTCCGCGAAATTAAGAAAAGGGAAACTTATGTTCCCCCAAGCGTCAGGAGAAAACTTAAATCTCAAGAAGCACAACGCAGAATGAGAAGAACTAAAAGAAGACGCTTTTAGTTGTTATTTGTGCAATAGTCCGCTGTGTTTTATGGCGGACTATTGTGCCTAAAAAACTTGCCTGTTTAGATCGTTAAAGTTAGTAAAACTTCTATGGACCAAAGTCTTATTGAAAAAATTAGGGACAGTGTTGATATACTAGACCTTGTTAAAGAATATGTACCCAGTGTTAAACGTTCCGGTACTTCTTATAAGGCATGCTGCCCTTTTCATCAGGAAAAGACGCCCTCATTTACGGTTAGCCCGGATAAAGGCCTTTATTATTGTTTTGGCTGTCAAACCGGGGGGGATATTTTTGATTTTGTGATGAAAATTGAAAATATGTCCTTTAACGAGGCTGCCCGTAAACTTGCCGAGCGTGCCGGTATAGATTGGCACCAGGAAGACCTTTTAACCGAAGAGGAAAAAGCCCGTTTAAAACTCTACAAATTAATGGATTTTGCAAAAGAATTTTATCATAAACAATTATTTTCGGAACGAGGTGTCCAAGCAAGAAACTATATTAAAAGCCGTTCACTTACCAAAGAAACGGTCGAAAAGTTTGCACTCGGTTTAAGTTTTTTTGATGGTTTAACTGCTGCCGCTTTAAAAGCCGGTTTTACCATGGATGACCTCAAAAAAACCGGGCTTATTAATTCAAATCGCGGTGATTTATTTAAAAACCGTTTGATGTTCCCGATTTTAAATCATAGAGGGGAAACAGTAGCTTTGGGCGGCCGTGTTTTGGGGGATGGCATGCCGAAATATCTAAATTCGCCCGATACCCCTTTATTCTCAAAAAGTCGCGTTTTATATGCCCTAAATTTTGCTGCACCTGCTATCAGAAAAGAAGGCCGCGCTGTTTTGCTGGAAGGTTATATGGACGTTATTGCCGCGCATCAGGCCGGTGTTGAAAATTGTGTAGCCCCACTTGGCACATCTTTTAATGAAAACCATGCTAAACTTTTAAAACGCTATACAGATACTGTTACGGTATTATTTGATCCGGATGCTGCCGGCCAAAAGGCTTCAAAACGCACAGCCTTAATTTTACTTGAACAGGGCTTTTATGTTACAGTTTCCGTTTTGCCGGAAGGTTTGGACCCTGATGAATATATTGTCAAATACGGGGCAGATAAATTTAAGGCAATAACACAAAACGGGAAAGATATTATCAACTATCAATTAGATAAATTTTTAAACGGTGCTACGGCAATAAGTGCAAAAGAAAAATCTGAATTTGCAGCTGAAATTATGGATATAATTTCCCGCCAACAAGATAAAATTATTAAAGCGGAGTGGACGGCACTTGCCTCAAACCGTCTTGGCATAGATCAAAGCCTAATGCTTGAAAATTTAGATAAAAAGGCCAAAACCACGGCAGTAAAACAGGAAATTAAAGAAGTAAAAACGGATAAACAAAACCTTATAAATAAATTTTTACCTGCGGAAATTTCTTTGGTAAGAATAGTCTTAAAATATCCCAATTACATTACCTTATGTGAAAATTTACAAAATACCCCCTTGCAAAAAACGGAAATTGGCATTATACTTAAAAATGTAGCGCTCTTGCATCAGGCAAACGCTGACGGCTTTGGTTTAACTCAAAAATTAATACAAACCTTGCCGGAGTTTAAAGATTTTATTTTGGAACTTTTAGCAAAAGATGTGCCGCAAGGCTTTAAACCGAAATTAGAAATCCCAACCCTTGTAAAAAGGATTGAGGACTTTTATTTGCAGAAACGTTACAGAGAATTGCAACAACAGTTAAGTTCTTACGGCCCTGGGCAAGTACCCTTAGCACTTTTAAAAGAACAAATAGAAATACAAAAAAAATTAAAGTCAAAGTAAAGGAAGAAATATGGCAAAAAACGGTAAAAAATCAAATAAATTAGCGGAATTAGGTAAAGAGAGGGGGTATTTAACCTCTGATGAAATATCAAAATCTTTGAGTTCTTCGGAAATAGATTCCGAAGACGTTAATGATCTTATAGACCTTGGTATAGATGTAATAAACGATAAAAAACTTGCCCCATCAATTATTAATGATAGGCCAATTTCTTTAGAAGAAGCCTTACCTGTTGTGGATGCGTCGAACTCTATTAGGATGTATCTTTCCGAAATGGGTAAAGTTCCTTTACTCAGCCGTGATGAAGAAATAACTTTGGCACGTAATATCCGCGATCGCGAGCAATATTTAAGGCAACTTGTTTTGTCTTCCCCCATTACAATGCGTGAAATTTGTTCTTGGGAAGAACTTGTTGACCAAGACGAAATGACCACCAAAGAACTCATGCCCCGCGGTAAAAGAACGGATCGCGAACTTGCCAACATGCGCAAGAAATTAAAAGAAGCCACCACCTTAATTGCAAGGCGTGAAAAAGAAATTACCGCGCTTATGATGAAACTGAAAAACAGCAAGTTAAGCCCGGCTTTAGAAAACAAATACACTACCGCTTTACAGGCCAAGCAAAAAGAAGTTGTCGATAGAATAACAAAACTTAATTTAAACCAAAATAAAATCAAACGTTTAACAAATAAGATTAAAGACTTAGCGGAAAAACTTGAAAGTTGCAAAAACGATATGGAACGTTTTGATAATTATTTTGTTCCGCTTAAACAAGCACAAAAACTTTTAAATCAATATAAGAAGAAAAAACTTACCGAAAGGCAACTTATTAGCCAAACACATGCCGATAGTGCAGAACATCTTGAAAAAAGTATTGAAAACATTTTAAGCACACAAAGGCGTTATGACCGGTTAATGCAAATTGTGCCGATGACGGAAAAAGATTTTTCTATTTTAAACGAACGCATCGAAAACTTTGAAAATGCTATTTTGCAAGATAAAGTTAAACTTATCCGTGCTAACTTGCGTTTGGTGGTTTCCATTGCTAAAAAGCATGTCAATTCAAGTTTGGAACTTTCAGATTTGATTCAGGAAGGTGGTCTCGGTTTAATGAAAGCCGTTGAAAAGTTTGAATATAAACGCGGTTTTAAGTTCTCTACATATGCAACTTGGTGGATACGCCAAAGCATTAACCGTGCTATAGCAGACCAAGCAAATACAATTCGTATTCCTGTTCACATGAAGGAACTTGTTTCCAAATTAACAAAAGTGGGTAATAAAATCCGCCAAGAGCAAGGGCGTGAACCTGATGTCGTGGATTATACAAAAGCAATGCATATTTCCGCTGAAAAGGTTAAAAGCATTTTAAAAATTATGCAGGATCCTGTATCACTTTCCACCCCGATCGGTGATGATGAAGATACAAACCTTGAAGATTTTATTGAAGATAAGACGGGGCCGAACCCGGCTGCTTCAACAGCGGAATTTTTGCGCAAGCAAGAAGTTGCCGATGTCCTTGCAAAACTTACCGAGCGTGAGGCAAAAATTATCAGGCTCCGCTTTGGTATTGATTCCGGTTATCCTCGCACTTTGGAAGAAGTTGGCAAGATGTTTAATGTTACGCGTGAACGTGTTAGGCAAATCGAAGCAAAAGCAATTAGACGCTTACGCCATCCAAGCCGTGCAAGACAATTAAAAGATTACGATGACCGCAGCGGTAATTAAATTGACTGAAAGAGTTAATTTTGATAATATAAGGTGTAACTCTTAATTTCTCAGATGAGTAATGAATAAGATCGGCATCTGTTACAAGTAATGGTTGCGATGAAGTAAACGTATGATTAACGGAGGAATGAAATATGAAAGGTATCATTTTAGCAGGTGGAACCGGTAGTCGTTTGTTTCCGGCGACACTAGGGATATCCAAACAACTAATTCCGGTTTATGATAAACCTATGATTTATTATCCTTTATCTGTGCTTATGTTAGCAGGTATAAGGGATATTTTAATTATTTCTACCCCCACTGATTTACCTATGTATAAAAGACTATTTGGTGATGGCTCCGATTATGGTTTACATGTCTCTTATGTTGAACAACCAAAGCCGGAAGGTCTTGCTCAAGCATTTATTTTGGGTGCTGATTTTATTGGAAATGACAATGTTTGCCTTATATTGGGAGATAATATTTTTTATGGTAAAGATTTACCACATTTAGTTAGGCAGGCTTCATCTCGCAAAACTGGGGCTACTGTATTTGGGTATCATGTTAAAGATGCTAAGTCCTACGGAATAGTGGAAGTAGATGCTAATAGAAAGGCTATTTCTATAGAGGAAAAGCCACAAGCCCCGAAATCTAATTGGGCAGTAACCGGGTTATATTTTTATGATAATAGGGTTATCAATATCGCCAAAAATCTAAAACCATCTGCTCGTGGTGAATTAGAAATTACCGATGTAAATAACTGGTATCTTAAACAAGGGGAATTGTCCGTTGAGTTAATGGGTAGGGGTATGGCTTGGTTAGATACCGGTACCCATGCAGATTTAATAAAAGCAGCGATGTTTATTGAAGCTCTTGAAAGCAGACAAGGTTTAAAAATTGCATGTTTAGAGGCCATTGCCTATAAAAATGGTTGGCTTACATTGGAGCAATTAATAGCCCGCGGACATAAAATGAAAAATACCGAATATGGTAGATATTTATTATCTATACCAGAGGATGAAAAAAATGGATTTTTTTAAACCATTTATTCAAGGGCTGATTGTGATTACACCAAAAATATTCACGGATAATCGTGGATATTTTTATGAAAGTTATAATAAGAGAGCATTTGCTGAAATAGGTATCACTGATGAATTTGTACAAGATAACGAATCTTTTTCCGCTCAAAACACATTAAGAGGTTTACACTTTCAAAAACCTCCGTTTACTCAATCCAAATTAGTAAGTGTATTAGAAGGAAGTGTTTGGGATATTGCTGTAGATTTACGTAAAGATAGCCCTACCTTTGGCAAATGGTTTGGCGTAGAACTCAGTGCCGAAAATAAAAAACAGTTTTATATCCCGCATGGTTTTGCACATGGGTTTTCCGTATTAACGCCCACGGCTAAATTTTCTTACAAATGTGATAATTTTTATAATAAAGCGAGTGAAGGTGCCATTTTATTCAATGATAAAGAACTTAATATAGATTGGCATATTGATTTGTCTAAAGCAATTTTATCCGAAAAAGATTTAAAGAATGCAAGTTTTGCCAGTTATAAGGAGAACCCATGCTTTTAGTAACAGGTGCTAATGGTCAATTAGGGCATTGTTTGAGGGATATCCTTAAAGAAAAAGATGCTATATTTACGGATGTAGCCGATTTAGATATTACTGATTCAGAAGCAGTATTTAATTTTGCTACTCAACATCCCGGCATTACGGGTATTATTAATTGTGCAGCCTATACTAATGTAGATAAAGCTGAAGACGAACCTGAACTTGCTAAAAAAATTAATGTAGATGGGCCTGCTAATTTAGCTAAATTATCTGCAAAATTAAATATTCCATTGGTACATATTTCCACAGATTATGTTTTTGACGGTTCATCTAATTCCCCGATTACAGAAGATGCTAAAACAAATCCTTTAGGGGTATATGGTAAAACTAAGTTGGAAGGCGAGCAATGTGTTTTACAATGGTCTTCAACTGCTATGATTATTCGTACAGCTTGGCTATTTAGTCAATATGGTAAAAATTTTGTTAAAACAATGCTTACATTAGGGCAAAACAGAGATACTTTAAGTGTAGTTTGCGACCAAGTTGGCACTCCTACTTATGCCCCTCATTTAGCAGAAGCAATTTTGAAAGTACTGCCACACATAAAAATAGGAACTAAAGAAATTTATAACTATACAAATGAAGGAGTATGCAGTTGGTATGATTTTGCCTGGTATACGTTAAACAAGGCAGGTAGTAAATGTAAAGTAAACCCCATTTTAAGTAAAGAATATCCCACCAAAGCTGTTAGGCCGGCATATTCCGTACTTAGCAAAGCAAAAATAAAAAAAGATTTTGATATCACAATACCACATTGGATACAAGGAGTGAATGAATGTCTAACAAAACTATCTTAATTACCGGCGGCGCCGGGTTTATCGGTTCAAATTTTGTGCCTTATTTTTGTGCTAAATATCCAAATTATAAAATTATAAATTTGGATAAACTTACTTATGCAGGTAATCTGGATAATTTAAAAGAATGTGACAATATGCCTAATTATAGTTTTGTTCAAGGTGATATTTGTGATAGGTCTTTAATTGAAAAATTGTTTCAAGAAAATGATATTAAGGGCGTTATTCACTTCGCGGCTGAATCTCATGTAGATAATTCTATTAAAAACCCTGGGGCTTTTATAACTACAAACATAAACGGTACATTTACTTTATTAGATGTTGCCTTCCGCTATTGGATGGATGGTCCAAATAAAGTAAAACAAGGGTATGAAGATTGCCGCTTTCATCATATTTCTACAGATGAAGTTTATGGCGCTTTAGGTAAAGAAGGATATTTTACTGAAACAACCCCTTATGCCCCTAACAGTCCATATTCAGCAGCTAAAGCCTCTTCAGATTTTTTAGTTAGGGCATATCACCATACTTTTGGTATGAACGTGACAACTTCTAATTGTTCTAACAATTATGGCCCCAAACAACATAATGAAAAACTAATTCCGCATATTATTAAGCAAGCATTGTCCGAAAAGCCATTGCCTGTTTACGGCAAAGGTGAAAATGTACGTGATTGGTTGTATGTGCTGGACCATTGTAAAGCGATTGATTTAATATACCATAAAGGGAAATCCGGTGAGACATATAATATAGGCGGTCACAATGAAAGAAATAATATCACGATTGTTAAAACAATTTGTGCAATTTTGGATGAAAAAAGACCCCGTGCCAATGGTAAAAAATATGCTGATTTGATTGCTTTTGTCCAAGACAGAGCCGGGCACGATTTCCGCTATGCAATTGATGCCACTAAATTAGAAACGGAGTTGGGTTGGCATGCCGATGAAACATTTGATACGGGAATAATAAAAACCGTGGAGTGGTATTTGAAATAAACCCAAGCTATCATTTATGCTAAAATACAATAGGGAAAGGTAATTATGCAAAATAAAAAATTAAGTGTTGTTATCCCGACATTGCAAAAAAAAGTAGAGCTTTTAGTAAATCTTATCAAAATGTTAGATAAGGATGATTCTGTATCAGAAATAATTTTGATTGATAATTCTTGTAAAGGGTTTTCGTCGGAATCTAGTAAATTAAGAGTTATTGTTCCGAAAGAAAATTTATATGTAAATCCTAGTTGGAATTTAGGTGTAAAAGAGGCAAAAGAAGATATCGTAGCATTGTTAAATGACGATATTTCAATTTCAAATAATTTTTGTACTAAAGTTGTAAATCAAATGACGCCGGACATGGGGTGTGTCGGATATTCCGTCGATTATATTGAAGAAACACAAGGGGAAATGCCGATACCTGAAGATACGGATATTATATTAGAAAAAACATCTACGAGATGTAATTCTTGGGGAATTGCAATATTTTTTTACAAAACCTCTTATTCCCCAATTCCGGAAGAGTTAAAAATATATTGTGGCGACGATTGGATATTTCTACAAAATAAAATAAATAATAGAGATAATTACCATATTTGCGGACAAAAGATTTATCATTACGGAAGTTTGACTTCAAAAACAAAATCTTTAAATCCAATCGGCAAAAGGGATAGAAAACTATATAGAAAATTAACAAGAAAATGGTGGCAATTTATTTTCAATTTTGAACCGGTTTTCCGTGGGTTTAAACTTACAATATTTTGGATGGAATGGACATTCCATTACAATAAGAAGCATTAAAGATATTATATGGTACATGGTATTTGAAATGATATATGAATTATTAAATTTTAAGATTTTCGGGGATCATAACGGTAAATTGGTTGCACTTGAAAAAGGGGCAGATTTTCCGTTTGAAATTAAAAGGGTATATTATGTTTGGGATACAGGTAAAGATGTTGTACGTGGCAAACACGCGCACAAAAAACTGGAACAAGTGATAATTTGTATTCATGGTTCATGCGATTTTATTCTTGATAATGGTCATGAAAAAGTGAAAGTCCATCTTGATAATCCTGCACAAGGGTTATATATAAAGAATAATATTTGGAGAGAATTTACAAATTTTACTCCTGATTGCGTGATAATGGTTTTAGCTTCCGAATATTATGATGAAAAGGATTATATTAGAGATTATGAAGATTTTTTGAGGGAAATAAAAAAATGAACATATTAATAACTGCTTTAGGGACTTTGAATAGCACATTTATTTCAAAATATTTAAAAAGATGTGGCAATTTTATTGTCGGAGTAGATATTTATCCCAAGGCTTATATAAAAGCATCTAGCGAGATAGATAGATTTTATCAAGTTTCAAGCGTAAATGACATGGATAAGTATATAAAGGAACTTTTAGATATTTGTTCTAGAAACAATGTTGATACATTGATTCCAATTATAGACGAAGAAATAGCATATTTGTCTAGCCATAAAAAAATGTTTAAAAATATTGGAGTTGATATATGTACCCCAGATTATGAAACAGTTAAAATGTGTAGAAACAAATTACTTACTTTTGAAATAATAAAAAAAGAATTACCAGAAGTTTATATAAAGACACAATTATTAAAGCATGTTAATAAAGATGATATTACATATCCATCTTTTGCCAAACCGATTTCGGGTAGAGCAAGTATTGGATGCGAAAAAATTGTAGACGAATTTGCCCTTGATTATGTTATTCATAAAGTAAACCCTGAAGAATTTATTCTACAAAATTTTGTCGAAGGTGAATTTTTTGCAGTTGATTTTATACGTGATATAAAATCAAAAAAATTTTTCTGTGTTTCTAGACAGGAATTGGTTAGAAATAAAAACGGTTGTGGGACTGTTGTAAAAATCACAGAAAACAAAGATTTAGAGTTTTATACTAAAAAGATAGCAGAAATTTTAAATTATAATGGAGTTGGAAATATTGAATTTATTAAACATGATGGAAGATACTATATGCTAGAAGTAAATCCCAGATTTCCAGCTGGTACTGCTTATACTGTTATGTCAGGGGCAGATTTTATAAATGATGAAATTAAAATTATAAAAGAGCAATGTATCTCTTTAAACTATAATGTTAAAATAGGGACAATATTTACAAGGCGGTATGAAACATATGAATATACAGAATAGAAAGCACTTATTAATTGCAGGGGGGACAGGTTTCATTGGCAAAAGATTTATACAAGTTGCGTTGAAAAATGGATACATATGTCATGTGCTTACTAGATCTCAACATGACAGTACAGATAATTTAAAATATTATCATTGTGATTTGTTGAATATTAATAAGCAGTTCGTAAATGATTTTTTCAAGAATATAAATTTTGAAAGTGTAATATATATGGCTGCTAATATTCCTTTATTGGGTGCTAAGAAAGAGAATTATGAAGATGCGATGTATTCAACACTTGTTCCATTTGTAAAATTTGCTCAGTCTACTCTTGAATTAGCCAAAAAATTCATTTATGTGAGCAGTATAGACTGTGTGGGTATTCCTTCATACACTGATTATGATGAGAACATTAAATTAAACCCTTATACACCTTATGCTGTTGCTAAATTATCTGGGGAGAAATATATTGAATCAATGACACAATCTAAGAATATTCCACTAACTATTTTAAGATTTTCACAAGTTTATGGCCCTAATGAACCTCTATTAAGAATTATTCCAATACTATTAGATTCTATTAAAAATGACAAGACTTTTAATTTATACGGTACCGGTGAAGAGAAGAGAAGATTCTTATATGTTAAAGATGCCGCTAAAGCTGTATTATGTGCACTAAATAGCAACAATACTGGTATTTATAATATCGCTGGAGCGAGTATAGAAAGTATAAATGAACTAATTGCAATAGTAGAAAAAACATACAATAAAAAGTTAATACTAAATAAAATAGATTGCTTTCACAAAACATTCGACAATATACCATCAATAGAAAATGCACGAAAACTAATTGATTATAAACCTGAATATACTCTTGATCTCGGCATTAAGGAGATATATAATGAAGAAAACAATGGCTAAATATAAAAACGTATTAAAAATAGTGCCATTTAACGAAATTATACTCGAACGTGGAGATGGCAATTGGGTTTGGGATATCAATGGTAATAAGTATTTAGATTTGAATTCAGGACAATTTTGTTTAAGTTTTGGTCATAATGATAAAAACATGCAAAAAGTGGTTTTAGATCAAATGTCTAAAATTTATCATACCAACACATCGACACTTACCCCAGAAGTATTTCAAGCTTGCGAAGATATGGCGAGTATCACAGGAGGCAAATTAACAAAAACCATATTTTTATCAACAGGTTCAGAAGCTAATGAGTGTGCTTTCAGATATACTAGATTCGCGACGGGAAAGAATTCTATAATTGCAATGAAATTTGGTTATCATGGATTAACGTTAGGTTCTCAACAGCTTACTATGGGAGGCATGTGGGCTAAGCCAATTGAGAACAAACATAATTATTATATTGAAGATTTCTCATCTGAAAAATTAGAACACACTTTTAATGAAATATTGAAAAAGGCTAATAATGATGTAGCAGCCGTAATAACAGAGCCGGTATTAGGTGTTGGAGGTGTGTTAGTACCTCCCAAGGAATTTTTTCATGAGTTGAGACGATTGTGTACAAAATATGGTATTTTATTAATTTTTGATGAATGTCAAACTGGTTTCGGACGTAGCGGAGAATGGTTCGCCTATCAAAAAATAGGGATAGAACCTGATGTGTTAGTTTGTGCAAAAGCTATGGGAGTTGGTTTTGCAGTGTCATCAGTAACTTTTAATTCCGATTTAGCAAAAATTATTGAGAATAAAGTTGTACATTTTTCTTCTCATCAAAATGACCCCTTATCTTGTAGGTTGGTATCATATGTTATAAACAAAATAAAAAATGGAAATTATTTAGAACACAACAGAGAGATGGGAGCATATTTGTTCAAAAAATTACTTGAACTTAAAGAGAAACATCCAAAGTTCATAAGTCAACCAAGAGGTTTGGGGTTAATGTTAGGATTTGATATAAAAGATGGACAATTTGAAAAAAATCCAAATATAACAAATGATTTCTTGCGTAGATTAGAAAGAGAGGGGGTCCTTTTACAAGCAATTAGAAAAGGGCATACATTAAGATTATCGCCAAGTTTTAATATTACGAAAGAAGAAATAAATTTTTTAATTAACAAATTAGATCTTGTGATCAATGAACTAGCTTAAATAAGCTAATAGTGTTAATATAGCAGTAAAACTAGTATGTTTTGAAATATATTACAAATAACACAATATCTTATAAACGGGGAGTATATTATGATTAAATTTTTGGATTTACATAAAATAAATGAAAGATTCAGAACGCAAATTGATGCGCGTTTAAAAGAAGTTTTGGACAGTGGCTGGTATATTCACGGTAAGCAAGATGAACTTTTTGAAAAGCATTTTGCCGAATATATCGGCACAAAATATTGTGTCGCTGTTGCAAACGGGCTTGATGCGTTGAACCTTATTATAAAAGCCTACGGTTTTGGCCCTGGTGATGAAATTATAGTTCCTGCAAATACTTATATCGCCAGCATTTTGGCAATTTCTGAAAATAATTGTACCCCTGTTTTAGTGGAGCCTAGTTTAAAAACTTATAATATTGATCCTAATTTAATTGAAGAAAAAATTACCCCGCGCACAAAAGCAATAATGGTTGTACATTTATACGGCCAAGCTGTACAAATGGAAAAAATTTGGCAAATTGCCAAGAAATATAATTTAAAAATTATTGAAGACAGCGCCCAAGCACACGGCGCAATGTATAAAGGTAAAAGGACGGGGAATTTGGGGGATGCAAGTGGTTTTTCCTTCTACCCTGGTAAAAATCTTGGTTGTCTTGGCGATGGCGGTGCAGTTACAACAAATGATAAAGCTTTGGCAGATAAAATCCGCGCTATTGCAAATTATGGCAGTGACAGAAAGTATCATCATATTTACAAAGGTACTAATTCCCGTTTAGATGAATTCCAAGCTGCACTTTTAGATATAAAACTACCTTATTTGGACAGCGACAATCAAAGGCGCCAAGAAATTGCAAAATATTACCGTGAAAATATTAAAAATCCGAAAATTATTTTGCCAAAAATATATGATGAAAATGCACACGTTTGGCATATTTTTGCAGTAAGATGTGAAGAACGTGACAGATTGCAAAAATATTTGGAAGAAAACGGCGTTCAGACAAATATACATTATCCGACACCACCACATAAACAGGAAGCGTACAAAGAATGGGTTAATCAGAGCCATCCTATATCGGAAGAAATTCATAGGACAGAATTATCACTTCCGATGTCTCCTGTCTTAACAGATGAAGAAGTCAAAAGAGTTGTAAAGGTATTAAATGAGTGGAAGTAAAGGGTTATTATCAATTTGTTGTACTTGCTACAATCATGAAAAATATATAGAAGATTGTATAAAATCAATCTGGAATAATGATTATAAAAATATTGAAATTATTGTAGTTGATGATGGCTCAAAAGATAACAGCGTTAATATTTTAAAAAAATTAAAAGAAACAAGTCCATATCCATTTAAACTTATTGTTCAAGAAAACACCCATAATATTGGACTAAATTTTAATAGGGCTCTTAAAAAAGCCAATGGTGAATTTGTTACGTTTATGTCTTGTGATGATTATTACACCGAAAACGCATTTTTAAAAAAGATAGATATTTTAACAGAAGATAAAAATGTAGCACTAGTTATATCAAGACATGTAATATTACTTAGAAAAAACGATAAAATTAAAAACAAATTAGTGTGGACAGCAGATGAAAATATTACAAATGAAGAATTATGTAATATTGAATATAAACAAGGAACATTTGCTATACAAGGAAATGTGTTTAGAAAATCAATTATTGACGAAGTAAATGGATTTGATGAAGATATTCATGGTGATGATATTATAATCAGAACAAAAGTTTTACAGTATATGGAAAAAAATCCCCAATGTATTCTTAGAAGTATTAACGAGCCATCTTTTGTATATAGGATACATAGCGGAAGTTATTCTTCAAACTTAAAAAATATAATAAATATATTATTAGATACTTATGATAGATATTGGCCTAATAAAAAATATGCCGAATACGTAGAACTTGCATGTTTAAAATGGTTAAAAACTTGCGCACAAGATGAGTGTACATATATGTGCAAAAAACACCCTTCGTTTTCTAAATTAACACACGAAAATAATTTATATTTAAGATATTTGTATTTGCGTATTTTAAAAAAATACAGAACTATCTTTTGGTATATTTTTAGAAAAGAAAAGTTAAAACAACACAGAATTTGTTATACAATACTAAATCTTATAAAAATTAGTATTCAAAATAAACATAAATAGAGTATAAATAAGTGAAAAAAAAGATATTTGATTTTATCTGTTCCCTTGGTGGGAATTGTGCGGCGGCACATAATTTAGTTTATAGAAATTTAAGAACAGAAGCATATCCATTTGATAGGACATATTTTAATTCTGATGCGGCTGTTTATAAATTAGCGGATGGATTTAAAACTAATTTTAAAAATTATGCATTATTAGAGAATTTTAAAGAATTACCTGTTAATAATGAACATCCGGATAGAATCCAATATGAAGATGAATATGCTAAACTTGTTTGGGCAAACCATTTTACTTACGATACCAATAGGGAAGAAAATTATAAAGAAGTTAAAGAAAAACTTAACCGTAGATTTAAAAGATTAGTTGATTCAATAAAACAAAGCACAAATATTCTTTTCCTTTTTTCGACTTCATTTAAAATAGAACCTGATGCATTTCTAAATTTAATAGATACACTTAATGAATTGTATCCTGAAAAAAAATTTGAAATAAAGATATTATCTTTTGACGCAGGAAGTAATTATATTTATATAAAAAATAGCATAGAAATTTTTTATTATAAAAGAAAGATAGAAAATAGTGATTTCACTAAAACTAATAAGGAATGGGACTTTTTAGATGATATAACTTTTCCTAACTACTATTATTTTTATTTTTCAAAAAAATTAAAGAAATTCTTAATAAATTTTATCCCTATAAAATCTTTAAGACGTAAATTAAGGAATAAATATCATGTGTAAATTACCTTTAGTTTCAGTCATAATTCCTGCATATAATCATGAAAGTTATATACAGGAAACTATTAAATCAATTATTAACCAAACATATAAAAATATTGAGCTTATCATTTTAGATGACGGTTCAAAAGATTCTACTTGGCAAAAAATCCAGGAAATGAGAGAAGAATGCAATCAAAGGTTTGTTCGTATTTGTCTTAATACAAAAGAAAATGAAGGAACATGCAAAACACTCAACAAATTACTTAGTATGGCTAAAGGGGATTTTATTTATCTAATAGCGTCTGATGATTTAGCCAAACCATATGCCATAGAAAAAGAAGTACAATTTTTAAATCGAAATCCGGAATATGCACTTTGCGTTGGCGATAATGAAATTATAGATAAAAACAGCAAAAAATGTTATTGGGATAGAAAACAAAATATTGTTTATGACAAAAATAAAGCCAAATATTTAACTTTTGTTGATTTTTTAAAACGTCATAACAATTTCTTTAATGATGAATGCTTCGGAAAGTATTGGACACTATATAAAAATAATTATATATCAAATGGTTACTTAGTAAGAAAATCAATTTTTGATAAGAAAGAATATTTTACGCAGGAAGCACCTTTAGAAGATTATTATTTAATGCTGCAAATTTCAAAAAGATACAAAATGAAATATTTAGATGAAATTTTGTTTTCATATCGTTGGCATGCCGGTAATACAGTTAGACAAAAAGAAAAAATGGCAAAGATGACAGCCAAGACAAGAATATATGAAGAGAAACTTTTACACGATATTTCGGATGAAAATTCTGTGTATCCGGATGTAATTAAAATAAAGAAATTCGGTTTATTATATAGGACTTATGGCATCCCTTTTATTTTTCAGATTTTATACTATAGAAAAGGCAATAATAAAACCAGAATTATCAAATTATTTAACTTCACCATTTTTAAATACTCCAAAAATGCTAAAATATAAGTGTATTCTAATCTTAAGGAGATTCACATGTCACAAAAATTAACAGCAATGGACGGCAACACAGCAGTTGCACACGTCGCCCATGCTACCAATGAAGTTATTGCAATTTACCCTATCACCCCGTCATCAACAATGGGTGAAATCTGCGACGCAAAAAGCGCAAAAGGGGAAACAAATATCTGGGGTAATGTCCCAGTTGTAGCGGAATTACAATCCGAAGGCGGTGCTTCCGGTACAGTACACGGTGCATTATCTGCCGGTGCTTTAACCACAACTTTTACCGCTTCCCAAGGTTTACTTTTGATGATCCCCAACATGTTCAAAATCGCCGGTGAACTTACACCGACCGTTTTCCATGTTTCCGCACGTGCTATTGCAACACATGCACTTTCAATTTTCGGCGATCACAGTGACGTCATGGCAGTCCGCCAAACCGGCTGGGCCATGCTTGCGAGTTCCAATGCCCAAGAAGCTATGGACTTTGCATTAATCTCCCAAGCAACAACACTTGAAGCACAAGTTCCTTTCTTACATTTCTTTGACGGTTTTAGAACATCACACGAACTTAACATGGTTGATGTTATCTCCAAAGAAACAATGAAGGAAATGATTGATGATAATTTAGTTGCAAAATACCGCGAAAATGCAATGAACCCCGAACACCCGACAATCCGCGGTACCGCACAAAACCCGGATGTTTACTTCCAAGGCCGCGAAGCCGTAAACAAATACTACTTAGCAACACCTAAAATCTTAAAGAAATATATGGATAAATTCGCCAAATTGACCGGCAGACAATATGACTTATATGAATATGTCGGCGCAAAAGATGCGGAAAAGGTCGTCGTAATTATGGCCAGCGGTGCAGACGTTGCACAAACCGCAGTTGAAAATATGAAAGGTGAAAAAGTCGGCGTACTTAAAGTTAAACTCTTTAGGCCTTTTGCCGCAGAAGACTTTATTAAAGCTTTCCCCAAAACAGTTAAGAAAATCGCAGTTTTTGATAGAACAAAAGAACCCGGTTCAATCGGTGAACCTTTATTCCAAGATGTTTGCTCCGCTTTCTTAACAAAAGAAGCAAAAGCAAAATTTGCAACTACACCTCTAATTATTGGTGGAAGATACGGTATCGGTTCAAAAGAATTTACCCCTGCAATGGTAAAAGCCGCTTTTGATAACTTGGATGCAAAAGAACCTATTACAAGTTTTATCGTCGGTATCAATGATGACTTGGGTGGTAAATCTTTAAAGATTCCTGCTTTCAAAACCTCCGCAACAGACGGAACATTTAATGCTATGTTCTACGGTTTAGGTTCTGACGGTACAGTCGGTGCAAATAAAAATACCATGAAGATCATCAGCGCAAAAAGCGATAACTATGCACAAGGGTACTTTGTTTATGACTCCAAAAAATCAGGGTCAATGACGACTTCCCATATCCGCTTTGGTAAAAAATATATCCGCGCACCTTATTTAATCGAAGAAGCAGACTTTATTGCCTGCCACCTTTTCTCTTTCCTTGAAAAGTATGATATTCTTCATAATGCCAAAGACGGTGCAACTTTCTTAATCAATGCTCCGTATAAAGCGGAAGAAGTTTGGGATAAATTACCAAAAGAAGTACAAAAACAAATTATTGATAAAAAACTCAAAGTTTACACTATTGATGCTTCCCATATAGCCATGAAAACCGGTATGGGTTCAAGAACAAACACCATCATGCAAACTGCTTTCTTCAGCATTTGCGGTGTAATTGAAAAACAAGTAGCAATAGACGCCATCAAAGAAGCTATCAAGAAAACCTACTCCAAGAAAGGCGAAGAAGTTGTTAAGAAAAACTATGCCGCGGTTGATGCCTCTTTAGACGGTTTACATGAAATTAAATATCCTAATAAAGTTACTTCTACGATTTCAATGCAATCCCCTGTTCCTGCAGATGCACCGGAATTTGTGAAAGATGTTTTGGGTAAAATGATTACCTATCACGGTGATACTTTACCTACATCAAAAATGCCGAAAGGCGGTGTTTTCCCTACAGGTACCACACAATATGAAAAACGCAATATTGCTTTAATGTGCCCGTCTTGGGACCCGGAAACCTGCATACAATGCGGTATTTGCTCACTTGTTTGCCCGCACGCAGCAATCAGAATTAAAGCCTATCAAGAAAAGGAACTTGCCGGCGCACCTAAAACATTTAAGTCAGCCGACGGTAAAGCAGATCTTGCCGGTCTTAAATTCACAACACAAGTTGCTGTTGAAGATTGTACCGGTTGCGGTGCTTGTATTGTAAACTGCCCCGCAAAAAATAAGAAAGATCCAACCAAAAAAGCAATCAATATGGTTGAGCAACTTCCTTTAAGAAAACCGGAAAGCGAAAACTTTAAATTTTTCTTAAACATCAAATCAGCCGATGTTAAAACCAAAAAAGAAACAGTTAAAGGTTCACAATTACAGAAACCTTTATTTGAATTCTCCGGCGCTTGTGCAGGCTGCGGTGAAACACCTTATGTGAAACTCTTAACCCAATTACATGGTGATCACCTTGCCATCGCAAACGCAACAGGTTGTTCCTCAATTTACGGCGGTAACTTACCGACAACCCCTTATTGCAAACGCGATGACGGTAAAGGTCCTGCCTGGGCAAACTCCTTATTTGAAGATAACGCAGAATTCGGCCTTGGTATCCGCTTGGCATATGACCAACTTTTCAGCGATGCTATCGCACAACTTAAAGAAATCAAAGCCGAAATTGGCGATGATAAACTTGTTGATGAAATCATCAATGCCCCGCAACATACAACAGCCGAAATTGATGCACAACGTGCAAGAGTAGCCACTTTAAAAACCAAAACCAAAAATGAACGCATGCTTGCTTTAGCAGACTATTTAGTTAAAAAATCAGTCTGGATCTTGGGCGGTGACGGTTGGGCCTATGATATTGGTTACGGCGGTTTGGACCACGTTTTAGCAAGCGGTAAAAATATCAAAATTATGGTAATGGATACCGAAGTTTATTCAAATACCGGCGGTCAAATGTCAAAAGCAACCCCGATGGGTGCAGTTGCCTTGTTTGCCGCAGCAGGTAAAGCGATGCCTAAAAAAGACCTTGGTATGATTGCCATGACTTACGGTAATATCTATGTAGCACAAGTTGCCATGGGTGCAAATATGAACCAAACTGTTCAAGCCCTTGCCGAAGCAGAAGCTTATGATGGCCCGGCATTGGTAATTTGCTACTCACATTGTATTGCCCACGGTATTGATATGAGCAAAGGTTTACTTGAAGCCAAAAAAGCAGTTCAAAGCGGCCGCTGGATCTTGTACCGCTTTAACCCTGCTTTAAAGGCACAAGGTTTAAATCCGCTTAAAGTTGACAGTGGCGAACCTATAATTCCTTTGGCCGATTATCTTGGTGGCGAAACACGTTTCAAAAATCTTGCAAAGATGAACCCGGAACGTGCGGCAGCCTTAACCAAGATCGCTGAAGAAGAATACGCCTATAAGCGCAAACTTTACAAACAGCTTGCTGCTTTACCGGTGGAAAAAGAAGAAGTTAAATAATTCTTTTTTGAAACAACAAACCCCCTGTGATTTTCACAGGGGGTTGCTTATATCAACCAATATTATATATTTATATTTTTCGAACTTGTTTTTTTTATTTTTACGGTTATAATTATATTATATAGCACTGCAAGTGCTATAAGTAAGGAGAAAATATGAAAATAAATAAAAAAGGTTTTACACTAATAGAAGTGTTAGTGGTTGTACTTATAATCGGGGTGCTTGCGGCAGTTGCGATACCTGGTTATCGTAAAGTTGTTGAAAAGTCAAAAGCGACACAAGCGGTTTCTATTTTAAATGATGCCGCTAAAGCGGAACAGGACTTTGCTCTTGTATCTAGCAGGTATACGAAGTGGTGGGATGATTTAGTAATAAATCAACCCAATGTGGTAGAAGGTGCTGTATATTGTTTACAAGGGGAAAATACTGCTAATCAAGATGACTGTGGGAATGACAGTACTTATAAAGTTAAGCTTACTGTCGGTAATACTCCGGATACTAGCGTAGTAATGGCAACACGTATGCCCAATGACGCATATGGTGATTATAAGTTGTTTAAGTACATGAATGGGGACCCAAATATATATTGTAAAGCTGCAACGACATCCCAAACAGATATATGTGAAATTTTAGGTTTCCAAACAAGAAACTTACCTGAAACGAGAAATATAGATAGAGAAGAAAGTATAAATTGTGCAACAGAACTACATGGCGGTTTATCAAATGCGAGTAATTATACTTGTGATAGAACAACATATGATGATGGCTCTTATGATGAGAGAGCGTACAAAGCTAATGGAGATTTATATGATTTGTTCACGTTTAATGCTGATGGAAAACAAACGGGTGATTTTTGGGATGGTATTGAACCAGGCAAAATAAATGATAATGCTGTCGGAGTAGAATTTTTTAATCCTGAGACAGGAAAAGGATCTCTCATTTTATGGGCATTTAACTCAGAATATTTGTCTGATGGCATAGCCGATAGGGTCGGCGCTCATTTAGATGAAAATGGGAAAAGAACAGATACCACTTCTTTTTATCCAACTAATGAAATAGCAACTTATAATCATTATGTTGCAGGAACTAGACATTATTGGGTTGGATATAACCCTGACGGCACGGTAAAAGAATTTAGATGCTTCAATGCAAGTTGTGGCGGAAAAGGAACTTGTGTAGGGGAAGCATGTGCGACATCTAAATATGCAAGTTATATTCCTGATACTTCTACTTTACCTACTTATGATTCTTATTTCAATGAAGAGAACATTTCTCGAATATGCGATTTCCGCTCTGATAATGTGGCTATATGCCAATAAGTTGATTAAAAAACTACCATGGGTTTTCCATGGTAGTTTTTTATATCAACCAATATTATATATTTATATTTTTTGAACTTGGTTTTTTTATTTTTACGGTTATAATTATATTATATAGCACTGCAAGTGCTATAAGTAAGGAGAGAGTTTATGAAAATAAATAAAAAAGGTTTTACACTAATAGAAGTGTTAGTGGTTGTACTCATCATCGGGGTGCTTGCGGCAGTTGCACTACCCAGTTATCGTAAAGTTGTTGAAAAGTCAAAAGCGACACAAGCGGTTTCTATTTTAAATGATGCAGCCAAAGCAGAACAGGACTTTGCTCTTGCTTCTAGCAGATATACCAAATATTGGGATGATTTGGTAATAACTCATCCTAATATGGTGGAAGGGACAGTATATTGTTTGCAAGGGGAAAATACTGATAATCAAGATGATTGCGGAAGTGACAGTACCTATAAAGTTAAACTTACTGTCGGTAATACTCCGGATACTAGCGTAGTAATGGCAACACGTATGCCCAATGACGCATATGGTGATTATAAGTTATTTAAGTACATGAATGGGGACCCAAATATATATTGTAAAGCTGCAACGACATCCCAAACAAATATATGTGAAATTTTAGGTTTCCAAACAAGGAACTTACCTGAAACAAGAAATATAGATAGGCAAGAAAGTATAAATTGTGCAACTGAATTACATGGGGGACTGTCAAACCCAAGCAACTATACATGCGATAGAATAACCTATGATGACGGTTCTTTTGATGAAAATGCATATTTTCCAAATGGCGATTTGTTTAATTTATTTAATTTTGATTCTGAAGGTAAACAAATGACAGATATTGCATATTATGAATCAGGAGAGGTCGTGGCTGCATTATATAGTAATGGTAATATCACAGGTCTAAATTCCATCTTTCCATTAGGAGAGGGAGAAACTATGCATGGCTTTTCAATGTCTCCTTTCAATGAAAGTGGACAAAGGCAAGATACTGTAATATATTATTCCGATGGGGCACCTGGCGTATATGACCATTATGTAAATGGTGTCAGGCAATATAGAGCTATGTATAACCAAGATGGTACATTACAGGAATTCCGTTGTTTTAAAGCAAGCTGTGGTGGCAGTGGTACTTGTGTTGGGGCTGCTTGTTCGGGTTCAAATTATGCTGAGCATATTCCACCTTCTAGTGTCGTCCCTACCTATGATACTTATGTTACGGAACAGTATATTGAATCAATGTGTGCAATTAGCACCGATATAATTGTCTGCCACTAAATTGCTATATTTATAATACCCCCGCGAGAGTTTATTATCCCGCGGGGGTATTGTAATGATAAATCATTTAACACTTGATGTCCCAAGAGTAAGTACCAAAGGTATCTTCCAAATAATGTGTTAAATTACCGTTTAAAGTTATTTTGTAAGGGGTTTGAATAAGGTGTTTTTTATCACCTTCACATATATCAAAATAAACTTCGCATAAACCTTTGCTTTGTGCAAGCAATCCTTTTAATTTAATAAGTTGAGCATTGTTAACATTTTTAGGCAAGTGTATTGCTAATTTTTTTGCTTTGCGGGAAATTAAGGCAAAGGCAGGTTCCACACCGGAAACGGTAATTTCCGCCCTGGCAGACATATCGTCCCCTTTAATATCCCCACGCACTATAAGTGCCTGATTTACAGCAACGCTATCTGAAATTTGCGCCCAAACTTTGCTGAAAATATTGGCAGTCAAAGAATATTTTTCATCTTCAATGGTTATTTGCGCCCAGTTTTTCTTATCTTTTGTTTGGCGTTTTTTAAGGCGTGTAACAATACCGGCCACAGCAACGGTGCCGGTAGCAGGATGTTCGTTTATTTTCGTTATACTGTCTTTTAAAATTTTGTCTAAATGCCTTTGATATTTTGCAAGCGGATGGCCTGAAAAATATACACCCAAAACTTCTCTTTCATTATTAAGCATTTGGGTATTTGTCCACCTTTCTGCTTTAATTTGTTGAACTTTCGGTTTGCTGAAATTTACCATTTCCTCACCGAACAAACTCATGGTTGCTTCTTTCTTTTCTTCATTGATATCATCAACTTGCTTTACAGTACTTTCAATATTGGCAAGAAGGTTAGGGCGGCTTATTTCGGGTTTAACATCAGGGTTAACGGAGTCAAAAGCGCCTGACATCACCAAAGATTCTATGGTCTTTTTATTTACTTGGTCGGAATTAACTTTATTGCAAAAATCAAATAAATCTTTAAATAGTCCCTTTTCTTCGCGCGCTTTAACGATGGCGATAGTTGCTTCAGTTCCTACATTTTTAACAGCACTTAATCCATAGCGTATGGCCTCTTTTCCGTTTGGCAAAGTTTCTACGCTAAAATCGCTGAAAGATTTTTGTACGTCCGGTGGTAAGATTTCAAAACCCATTTTGCGTGCTTCTTCCAGGTAAGTGGCGATTTTATTTTCCTTATCTGTTGCACCTATTGCATTATGCCCGATTTCATTTGTTAATGCCGCGCACATAAATTCTATTGGGTAATTTGCCTTTAAATAAGCCGTTTGATAGGCCACCAAAGCATAAGCCACAGAATGCGATTTATTGAAACCGTATTCAGCGAATTTTGCCATTTGATCAAAAATTTTAGTGGAAGTCTTTTCAGGGCAATTATGTTTTTTAGCACCTTCAATAAATTTTGTGCGGTAACCTTCCATGATATCAATTTTCTTTTTACCCATTGCCTTGCGGAGTGAATCCGCTTGCCCCGGTGTAAAACCGCTTAAAGCCTTGGAAACTTCCATGATTTGTTCCTGATAAATCATTGTTCCGTAAGTTTCCGCCAGAATAGGTTCCATAAGTTTATGTTCAACGGTAACGGCTTCAAGGCCATGTTTCCTCCTAACAAAACTGTCAAGCATACCGCTTTGCATAGGGCCCGGGCGATATAATGCTACCAAAGCCGAAATATCGCTGAAAGCGGATGGTTTTAATCTTTTAACAAGGTCCTTCATGCCGGAACTTTCAAGTTGGAAAACACAAGTTGTATCCCCTTTTGCCAGAAGTTCAAAAGTCTTTTTATCATCTATCGGTATATTTGCGATATCCAAGTCAATTCCGCGAAGCTTTTTCACAAGTTTAACGGCATTATCGATAACGGTTAATGTGCGAAGGCCCAAAAAGTCAATTTTAAGCAAACCCATATCGGAAACGGTATTGCCTTCATATTGCGTTGTAATAATATCTTTTGCACCTTTTGCGAGGGGGGTGTATTTTGTAACTTCTTCTTTTGTAACCAATACACCTGATGCATGCACACCTGTATGGCGCTTTAAACCTTCAATTTTTGTAGCGTAGTTGAAAAGTTGTTTTACTTTTGCGCTTTTGGCAATTTCCTGTTTAATTTCGGGGATATTTTCCATAGAATCAGCAATAGTTGCATTTAGAGCATCCGGTATGAGTTTTGATAATCGGTTTGCTTCAGTAGGTTCAAAACCGAGTACGCGGGCAGTATCTTTTAAAGCAAGTTTTGCTTTCATAGTACCAAAAGTAATAATGCTTGCCACGTTTTTAATGCCGTATTTGCGCCGCATATAATTGATAACTTCCTCACGCCCGGCATCTGAAATATCAATATCCAAATCCGGCATACTTACACGTTCCGGGTTTAAAAATCTTTCAAAAAGAAGTTTATTTTTTAAAGGGTCAACACGGGTAATATCTATGCTGTAAGCAACCAAAGAACCTGCCCCTGAGCCACGCCCAGGGCCTATTGGAATATCTTGGCTCCTTGCATATTGTATAAAGTCGGCTACAATCAAGAAGTAAACGGCAAACCCCATGCTTGATATAACACCAAGTTCATATTCAAGGCGTTCTTTATATTGTTGGGGGATATTATCGGTTTTAAGTTTCTTTTTAAGACCTTCATAACAGCGGTGCTTTAAATATTCCGGGTATCCCTTAAATTCCGCCGGTATAGGGAAATCCGGCATAACATACCCATCTTTTTCTATTTTTACATTACATTTTTCTGCTATTTCAAGCGTATTTTTTAAAGCTTCGGGAACATAGGAAAATAACTGTTCCATTTCCGCGGCAGATTTGAAAAATAACTCATGGGTAGTCATTTTCATGCGTTTAGGATCATCTAAAGTTTTACCTGTTGCAATACAGATATGCACATCATGCACTTGCCAGTCTTCACGTTTTTCATAGTGGCAGTCATTAGTGGCAACCAGCGGTATACCTGTTTTTTTAGATACTTCCAGTAAAGTTTTTAAAATGGTACGTTCTTCAGGGATGCCGTGATCCATAATTTCAAGGTAATAATTTTCCGGCCCGAGCATATCGCGGTAACGTGTGGCAACTTTTACGGCAGCATCAACACCTTCGGTTAAAGCAATTTGGGAAAGTTCGCTTTTCATACAACCTGAAAGAACAATTAGCCCCTCTTTATTTTCCTTTAAAAGGTCAAAATCAATGCGAGGATGATAGTAAAACCCTTCAGTCCATGCGGCGGAATTTAGTTTCATTAAGTTGTTATAACCCGTTTTGTCTTTTGCTAAAATTGTTATATGGTTGGCTGTACTGCCTGTTTTGGATAGGTTTGTATATTTACCTTGCGTAAAATACATCTCACAACCGATTATAGGTTTTATTTCAAGTGAAGAAAGCATCTTATAAAATTCAGGTACACCGTACATATTACCATGGTCTGTTATAGCCATGGCAGGCATTTGGGTTTTATCTATGCTTTTTAGGAAATCAGATGGCCCTTTACCGTTTTTTGTAACGCGTAACATGCCATCAAGCAAGGAATATTCCGTGTGATTATGCAAGTGAACAAATGAACTCATACATCAGCCTTCAAAAAAAGTTAAAATATATTATATCAAAACGATTTTGGGGGTGTACCCGTGTCTAAACATTATAGTAAATTATTAGAAAGAAAGGTAAATTCCAAGACAATTTACGAGGGTGTAGTAAATTTTAAGGTTGATACAGTCCGCTTAATAAACGGTACTCTTTCAAAACGCGAATATATGCAACACCCGGGTGCAAGTGCGGTTTTGGCGGTAGAAAACGGCAAAGTTTTGTTTGTTGAGCAATACCGATATCCTATCAAAAAAGTTATACTTGAAATACCTGCCGGGAAATTAAAACCGGGGCAAACACCGCTTGCCTGTGCAAAAGCCGAGTTAAAGGAAGAAACCGGTTATAGTGCAAAAAGTATTAAAAAAATATTAACTTTCAATACTTCCGCTGCTTTTGCTGATGAAAATCTACATATTTTTTATGCTTCCGGCTTAAAACCAGGTAAAATGCACCTTGATGAAGATGAATTTGTAAACGTTAAATGGCTATCTTTAGAACATGCTTTAAAAATGGTAAAAAACGGGAAAATTACAGATAGCAAAACTATTATCGCACTTTTATTTTATAAAGCCTTTTTAGCAAAATAATTTTTTTGCTATAATTTATATATGGCAAATCTATTACGCTTACTAATCGTTTTAGTTTTCTTTATAGCGGGGGCTATTATCGGTAATATCTACCTCCCGCAGAAGAATTTTGACCAACAAAGTATAATCGTCCCACAAAAACCAAGGGCTTCTTTTAATGTGGATAATGTGCCACAAGTAGAAACAATTTTAAAAAAAGCAGATATATATAAAAATATTTTAATTGAATCCGGGCAAGATCAAGAGGAAATTATAGGTTTTGAAAATGACTTTAAACGCACTATTTTGCAACTTTATTATAAAGAGGCCGCTGCTACTTATGCTTTGGAACTTCTAAGGCTTCAAATCCAGCCGGAAAATGCTGCCACTTATGTAAAAGCACGTGAAGAATATAAAAAAGTTATTAACCTAATTGAAACTTTATATCCGCATGAAATAGCGGAAGAAGTTTTGGTTATCAAAGAAGAAACCCCGATTATTATTCCAAGCACATTGACACTTCAAAATACGGGAAATTTAGCGATTTCCACTGATACGATAAAAACTATTTCTACCGAGACAGTAAAAGTGGTTTCTACTGATACAATAAAAATTGTTTCTACTGAGACAGCAAAAGTGATATCTGCCGAAACGGCAAAAACTATACCGTCAACAACTACACAAACTAATTAGGAAGTAAAGAAAGTATTAAGCCTTTTAAAACTACCCCAGCATTGTCTGCTGTAGAAGTTTTAAAAGCCAAATCTGCTTCAATAATTTTATCTATTGCTTTTAACATGATATTGCTTGGCGGCAAATTGCGTGCTACGCTTACTAGGCGTGATTCCCATGGCATAAGCCCGGCTTGCGTTGTTATTTGAAAGGCCGGCACGCCTGCTTCAGCTAAACGTTTTATTCTAAAAAGCTTCATAGCAGGATTGCTGATTTTATTCAAAATCGCAATAGGCTCTTCCCCGGCTTTTAAAAGATTATCAATTATTTTTAGTGCTTCTTTTTTGTTTAAAGATAAAACGGCATTATTCAGAGCAAAAGGGTTTTCTTCTTTAGAATAACCTATGCTTGAAAGCAAATCTTCTTCGGTAACAGTTTTATCCTCACGTTTTTCAAGAAGTAGAGATAACTTTTCTATTTCCATTGTTAAAGCATTAAGGTCTGCGCCGACAAGTTCCTCAAGCATGAACAAAGTGTCACTATTTATTTTTAAGCCCTTTGCTGTAAAATTATCTTTAAGCCATTTCTGTAAACTTGCACCTTTAAGTTCATCGAAAAGAACTTCAACGGAATCTTCACTTAAAGCAGAAGTTAAAGTTTTATCTTTTTTAAATTTTTTATAATCATTATGAAATAAAATCAGGCAAGTCGAATTCAGCGGATTTTGCAAATAATTAACTAAAGCAACCATCGGGTTTTTGGTAAGTTTATCAATATTGTTTAAAATAATTACGCGCCTCTCGGCAAAAGCGGGCATAGTGTTTGCTAAAGTCATAATCTCGCCGATATCTTTTGTTTGTTGGCAATCTTCTTGTGACAAATTAAACTCATCAATCTTTAAAGCGGAAATGATTTGTTTTGTTATTTGCTGCTTTCTGAAAATATCATCACCGCTGAACAAATAAACAGGTGCGATATCACCTGAAGCGATATTTTTTTTAAGTTGTTCGGCAGTTAACTTTTTCATGTTCTACTTTGTTATTGTTGTTTGGTTTGGGTTTAGCTGGTTTTGCTGACGTGTCGGACTAGCAACAGAACCAAATCCTTCAACGGTGCGTTTAACTATCATTTTTGCAAAGTTTTTCCAAAGTTCTTCACGAGCTTGTTCTTCAGTCATACCACCGTCTAAAGTGGCAGCGGAGTAAATATAAACTTGCTGTAATGCCGGTTCCATCCAAACAGTTTCTTGGGAGTTTTTATCAATAAAACGTAGATTTAATAAAACTTCCATACGGTAGACTGTCGGCACAAGTTGAGTGTCATATTGAACAGGGATTAGAATATAGCGCAATATTTCACCTGCTAAGATACCGTCTGCCTGATCTTCTTGTGCGATACTATATGCACCATTTCTTAAGAACTCATCTACCACTTCAATTACAAGGCGGTCTTCAAGGGCAAAAACTTCAGTTCTGTTAATAATCGGCCTAACGTGAATTTTTGTAATATGCTGTGGCATAATTTGAGCATTTGGGCGGTAGTATACATCTTGTAAACTATTACATGCGGCAAACACTAAAATTAAGCTTAAAAGGCAAATGAGTTTTTTCATAAACACTCCGTTATTTTTTTGGTTTTGCGACTATGCTTACCATTTTAAGTGGCACTACTATTATTTTAATTATTTCCTGTCCTTCAAGCAAGGTTTTTATTTTAGCGGAACTTAAAGCGGCTTCTTGTTGTGTTTCTTTAGTAGCACTTGCAGGTATTTTAACCCTGTCTTTAATTTTTCCGTTTATTTGAACACCCATCTCAAGTTGCTCTTCTTTAAGCATTTCGGCATTAACAGTCGGCCAAGCCTCGTTTAAAAGGAAAGTATTATTGCCGGCCTGTTGCCAAAGTTCGTCGGTTAAATGGGGGGCAAAAGGGTGTAAAATTTTCATAAAACTCGCAAACATATCTTTGTTGACTTCTTTGTATTTGCCAAGTTCATTAAAGAAAATCATCATCGCGGAAATTGCGGTATTGAAGCTAAAGTTTTCAATATCTTCCGTTACTTTTTTGATGGTTTTATTCTTTAAAATTTCAAGTTCTTGGGGCAATTTAATATCGGTAATTTTAAGGTCTTCCGCCCAGGCAAAAATACGTTTTAAGAAGCGGGAAATGCCTTCAATACCCTTTGTATCCCAAGGTTTACTCGCGTCAAACGGGCCCATAAACATTTCGTAACATCTAAAGGCATCAGCGCCGTATTCACTTAAAATTTCGTCGGGGTTAATAACATTTTTCTTGCTTTTGCTCATCTTCTCAATCATTGAAGTTAAAGCACCACCCCCATCTTTTAAGCAAGGGTTTTTGGGGTCTTTAAAATCGATGTCTTCATAAGGATGATAAGAACCGTTTTTATCACGATAAGAAAACGCAAGTATCATGCCCTGATGGCGAAGTTTTGCAAAAGGTTCTTTAGTGTGAACTAATCCCAAATCAAACAAAACTTTATGCCAAAAGCGTGCATATAAGAGGTGCAAAACAGCATGCTCCGCACCGCCGATATAACAATCAACCGGGCCCCAGGCTTTTTCAATATCTTTATCAACAAAAGCATTATTGTTTTGCGGGTCCATATACCTTAAGTAATACCAGCATGAGCCGGCCCATTGTGGCATAGTATTTGTTTCGCGTTTTGCTTTGCCACCGCAAATCGGGCAAGTGGTATTTACCCAACTTTCTACGTTTGCGAGGGGGGATTCCCCTGTACCGCTCGGTTCAAATTTTTCCATGTCTGGTAATCTTAAAGGCAATTCATTTTCAGGTAAAGGAACGACGCCGCATTTGTCACAGTGCACTATTGGGATAGGTTCGCCCCAATAGCGTTGGCGGGAAAACACCCAATCGCGCAAGCGGTAAGTTGTTTTTGCTTTGCCGATATGGTTTTCTTCCAAAAATTTAATCATTTTGGCCTTTGCGTCATTAACATTTAAGCCATCCAAAAAGCCGGAGTTTACAAGTTTGCCGTCTTCTGTATAAGCTTCTTTAGTAATATCTCCGCCTGAAATAACTTCAATTAAAGGTAAATTAAATTTCTTTGCAAAAGCATAGTCGCGCGTATCATGTGCGGGAACTGCCATAATTGCACCTGTTCCGTAACCTGTCAAAACGTAATCTGCAATCCAAATCGGGATTTGTTTATTATTTACGGGGTTTATTGCATAAGCACCGGTAAAAGCGCCGGTTTTTTCTTTTTCTGCGTCTGCACGTTCAATATCACTTTTTGCAGCTGCTTGTTTTTGGTAAGCCAAAACAGCATCTTTTTGCTCAAGTGTAGTAATTTTTGAAACTAGTTCATGTTCCGGTGCAAGTACCATGTATGTTGCCCCAAAAAGTGTATCCGGGCGGGTTGTAAAAACCGTAACTTGCGCGTCACTATTTGCAACTTTAAAGGTAACTTCAGCACCGTTAGACTGCCCTATCCAATTTTTTTGCATCAAGAGTGTAGATGCGGGCCAATCAAGCCCTTCCAAGTCTTCAAGCAAGCGCGGGGCATAAGCGGTAATTTTTAGCATCCATTGGCGTAAATTCTTCTTCTCAATAGGTGTTTGGCAACGTTCGCAACGCCCGCCGAAAACTTCTTCATTTGCAAGGCCTGTTTTGCAAGATGGACACCAATTTATTGGCACAGTACTTTGATATGCAAGGCCTTTTTTATAAAGTTGTAAAAATATCCATTGTGTCCATTTATAATATTCGGGGGATGTTGTATTAATTTCGCGGTCCCAATCATAAGCCATACCGAAAGATTTAATCTGGCGGCGGAAATTATCAATATTTTTTTGTGTTGTTATTGCAGGGTGAACACCTGTTGCGATAGCATAGTTTTCTGCAGGCAAACCGAAGGCATCCCAACCCATGGGGTGCAATACGGAATATCCGTTCATTCTTTTAAAACGGACCAAAATATCGGAGGCCGTATACCCTTCCGGGTGGCCGACGTGTAAGCCTTGCCCTGAAGGGTAAGGGAACATATCTAAACAATAAAATTTTTTGTTAGATTTAGGCAATTTGCCTGTTTTGAAAAGTTTTGCCTCTTGCCAGCGTTTTTGTTGACGGGCATCAATTTCTTTAAAATTTACTATAGACATATAAATAAATTATACCAAATATGTGGCTGATGCGGGGGTTAAATCTTCCAGCCTTCTTGGCGGGCATAGTTTAAAACACCGTTGTTAATTGATAGAGCCATCATTTGCAAAATCTTTTTATTGTTAAGGCGCTTTTTATCATCTGCATTTGTAACATAGCCCATTTCCACTAATACAGATGGCGCTTTTACGCCTTGCAAAACATAAAAGTTGGCTTGTTTAATACTCTTTTCCGTACTCACATTTATGCCTATTGTCTTGCTTTTTTCGGAAACGCTGTTTCTTATACGTGCGGCAAGTTTGGAACTTTCGTTGATATGTTCATTAGTAGCAAGAGAATTTAATAATAAATTTGCATAAGTTATGCTGCCTACGCCTTTTTCCTCATAATTTAAAGCCTCGTTTTCAAGGGCGGCTGTGTGGGCAGCCTCTTTATCTGATGCCTTATCGGAGCGGAAATAGACCTCAAACCCTTTGGCTTTTTTGTTAGGTGCTGCATTTGCATGTATAGAAACAAAAATATCAGCCTTGAAGTCATTTGCAATTTTGGCACGCGTTCCAAGTGGGATAAAGGTATCATCCTTGCGTGTCATTTTAATTTCTATTTTTTTATTTTTCTTTAAAAGTTTTTCAAGTTCTTTTGCTACTATTAAATTTAGTTCTTTTTCTTTTGCTATACCGCGGTAATTGGCACCCGGATCTTTGCCGCCATGCCCTGCATCAATACAAACGCGCAAAACCTTTTCTTTATTTAAATTTTTAGGGACAAAAGGTAAATTCTTCTTGGAAGTATCAAGTTTATTTATTACGGTAGGTGGCGGTAAATTGGAACCTGGGATTTGTGTAAAAAATTCCCCGCCTACTTCTTCAATTTCTTCTTCTTGTATAGTTGCTTCTTTATCTTTCGTTTCTGCAGTGAGGGGGATTTCTTCCCTATGATTTTCTATTACAGGTAACTGCCCCTCTTTTTCAATTATAATTTTTTCTCCGTCAAAAGCAGCTTGAAAGTTGCCGGCAAAAAAAGCAGGGCCTTCCGTAAAAAAAGTTATAGGCACATATAAAGAGCGCTTTTCCATAAAAGGTTCAGCGTCAAGTGTCTCGCGCTTTCCTTTGACTGTGGCAAAGCTTTCCCCTCGTTTTAAAGTTGCAAAAAAACCGTTTTTACCTTTTAAATTAAGCTGGCCGGAATTCCAAAATAAATTTGTTTGCAGGCGCAAATATTTTGCTAGATCACGTGCTTCAACAAATACTTGCCCTTCTCTTGTCCTGGTTGCAATAGGTGTTTTATTTTTACCCTGGAATACTACCGGCAGCGTTTCTGCTGCGAAACTTGAGCAGAAAAGCAGACAGGTAAGCAAAGTAAAAATAATTTTTTTGAGCATTTACGCCTCTTTTTTATTTTCTTCTTTTAAACTTTCTAATGAAACATTACTTTCAGCCATAACGGCATATTTATTATTGTTAAGCCACTTGCGGTGTTGTTTATAATCAGGTACAAATTTTTCCACGGTAGCCCAAAAATCAGCGCTATGGTCAAAATGTACGAGGTGCGCAAGTTCGTGAACGATTAAATAGTCAATAACCGCGCGCGGCATTTTAATTAAACGGTAAGAAAAATTTAAATTATTTTTCTGCGAGCAGCTGCCCCATAAACTTTTTTGATCTTTAACAGTTAAATTATTAAAGGTTACTTCCATTTTTGCGGCAAGTTCTTTGGCACGAGCTGTTAAAAAATCTAAAGCCAAACGGCGCAAAAAATCTTCACAAAGTGCAGAAGGGTTTTGTTCTTTACTTGTTAAGGTAATATAAAATTTATTGTCTGCCAAAACTACGGTAGGTTCTTTTTGTTCTTGATTTAAAGTTAGTTCTGCCTCACACAAATTACCCAAATACAAAACCTTGCCGGCAGTTTCCTGCTCTGGTTGGGTTTGAATTTCTGCCTCTATCCCTTCTGTCACGGGGGTTGGTTTTGTAAAAACTTCGGGGAGTTCACCCTTTAGTTTTTCCAAAAAAAGTTTTACATCACTTATAGTGGTTTCAATATCAATATCTGCCATAAATATATTATACCTAAAACGAGGACAAAATAATATGTTAAAATTTTAGTATGGACTTAAATACACTTTTAAAAGAAAATGCGCGTACTTTGTATCTTAGTGCAAAGATTATGCCTCGCAAGCAAAGGCAGGTTTTTACCGTTGCATATTTGCTTTGCAGGATTGCAGATACTATTGCAGATACCCCCATTTTACCCTTAAAAGACAGAATTTATTTTATCAGTAATTATCCTAATTTAGTCAAAACACAAGATAAAGAGTTGCTTGCCAAATATCTTGCTTTAAATTTGCAGACAGATAAAAAGTACGATAAAGAAAATATCTTGCTTGAAAATTTACCGCTTTGTTTAAATGCTTATAAAAATTTGGATACCCGCGCTCAAGCGGATACTTTGGAAGTTGTAATAGCCGTATCAAGTGCTATGGAATGGGACTTGAATTATTTTGCGGATGAAGATTTAACTTACCTTTTAAAAGCCGTTCCTAGTGATAAAGAAACAATTGATTATTGCTCCCATATGGGCGGTGCACCGGGCGTTTTTTGGGCAAAACTTTTGCTTAACGGTAAAGAAAATAAAAAGTTTGTGGAAGAAGCCCACAAAATCGGTATGGCCCTGCAAATTACAAACATTTTAAAAGATGTCGCTTCTGATCTAAAACTTGGGCGTATCTATTTGCCGATAACGGACCTTACCAAACACAGTCTTATGCCTCAAGATTTGCTTGAGAAGAAAAATTATAAATTATTTTTACCTATCGTGTATAAATGGTTGCATTTCGGGCTTGATAATATAGGTATCGCACCTTCTTTTTTAAAACAAATACCTTTTTATAAAGTATTTGCTCGCGCAGCAGTTATGTGGCCTGTTTTGTGGGCGCTTGAAACCTTCCATGTAATTTTATGTAGCCGCAATTTGCTTGATATAAAATACCGCCCTAAATTTAGCCGTAAAATAATTTACAGGACAATGCTTTTAACACCGTTTTTTGTGTGGAGTAATACAATTTTCGGATACATCTTCAATAAAAAATATCAAGCAGTTAAAGTTCTTTTACCTAAGAAATAATTACTGATACTTATCGCTTTTGGTTCCGCCGTCGTAAGAATAACCTAAATCATGCTTAATAAGTTCACGTGCTAAATCTTTGCCTTGCCCGTTTTTGACATCACAAAGCAGGCGGAAGTATTTATCACGGCTGCAATTAGATAAATTTATAGGTTCCTGGCTTAAAAATTCTTTGGCAAATTCTTTGGCTTGTTGGGCAAGTTCCTTTTCGCGTTCCGTTTTACCCTTTATTTCGGGTGTATCAACACCGCGTACACGCACAGGCACCTTTTCGCAATATACGGCAAGGGAGCAATTAAGATTTATTTTAAAAGTATCACCGTCATATATAGATGCTATGGAAACATTTTCAAAAACCTGGTTTTGATCCATATTATCAGGTTTGCTTAGCGGTTTGCCTTGCTGTTGCATAAAATACAAAATGACAGTAATAATCACACTTGCCCAAAATTTAATTTGTTTGGACTTGGAAGTTTTGCGTTTGCGGGAACTTGTTTTTTTGTTTGGGGTTGGCATTTTAATCTCCTAGAATATTATTTTTAAACTTTTTGGATGTGATATAATTTTTAACTTTCCGTCTTTACATTCGCGCGGTTCACCGTCAATATGATAAGCAAAAGAACCGTTTAGTGTTACCAAAACTTCTTTAATTTTATCTGTACTTGTTAATTGAATGGGGATGATTCCGTCTTTAAAAAAGTTAGGGAAACCAATCATCATTTTAAATATGTTTGCTGGTGGCAAAATGACCATGTCCAAAAATCCATCATCTAATTTTGCTTTCGGTGCAATATAGAAATTACTTCCGTATTGTGTGCCGTTTGCAAAAGCTAAACATAAAGGGGTTAATTCTGTTTTTGAACCATTGTCGAAAGTTAAAGTATATTTGCCGGGGCGGTAACTGAAATATTCCTTAATACCTATTTTAAAATATGGTAATTTTCCACGTCTTTTTGATTTCGCAAATTTTTGTGCGACTAATGCATCAAAACCAATCCCGGCGACATTTAAAAAATATTCATTATTTGCCTGGCCTATATCAATTTTTTTTGTGCGGCCCTGTTTAATAATTTCGAGACATTTTTCAGTATCTTTAAGTGGTATTTTTATCATGCGAGCAAAACCGTTACCGCTGCCGCAAGGGATAATGCCCAAAGCAGTTTCGGAATTAGCCAAACCCTGTGTAACTTCGTTTATAGTACCATCTCCGCCGACAGAAATAACAGTTTCATATTTTTTTTGTGCGGCTTCAAGCGCAAGTTCTTTTGCATGCCCGGCATATTTTGTATAAATAATTTCACTTTCCGGAAAAAGTTTTTTTATATCTTTTTCCAGTATTTTTAAATTTTTATGCTTGCCCGCACTTGGGTTAATTATAAAACGTATCATACTAATATGATATAATTTTATTATATGGAAAGCCAAGAAATTCGTAAAACTTTTAATGCTTTTTTCAAAGAAAAAGGCCTTACAGAGCAACCTTCAAGCCCCCTCGTTCCGCAAGGGGACCCGACTTTGCTTTTTACCTCCGCCGGGATGGTACAATTTAAACCAAACTTTTTGGGACTTAAGAAAAATTTAAAAAATGCTTTTTCTTGCCAAAAATGTTTAAGGACTACTGATATTGATAATGTCGGTTTCACAAAACGCCACCTTACATTTTTTGAAATGTTAGGTAATTTTTCCTTCGGCAATTATTTTAAAAAAGAAGCCATCACCTGGGCCTGGACTTATTTAACTGAAGTTTTAAAAATTGATAAAAACCGCTTATATGTAAGCATTTTTAAAGGCGGTATTGCGCCACGCGACGAAGAAGCTTATAATATGTGGGCACAACTGATTGATAAAAAACGCATCTATGAATTTGGCGAAGATGATAATTTTTGGACAATGGGCCCCACTGGGCCTTGCGGGCCGTGTTCTGAAATATATTATGATTTCGGGGAAGATAAAGGCTGCCCGGATTGTGCAAAAAACGGTATAGCCTGCAACTGTGGCAGATATGTGGAAATTTGGAATTTGGTTTTCACACAATTTAACCGTCTTGAAGACGGCACTTTAGAACCTTTGCCGCAAAAAAATATTGATACCGGCATGGGCCTTGAACGCTTGTGCATGGTTATGCAAAATGTTGATAACCCGTTTGATACAGATTTATTTTTACCTATCATAAATCATGCTAAAAAGATTTTGAAAATTGAAGGCAAAACCCCACAAGAAGTTTCCGCTTTGCGTATTGTAGCTGATCATTTACGTGCGTCATCATTTTTACTTTCTGAAGGTGTTTTACCGTCCAATGAAGGGCGCGGCTATATTTTGCGCCGTTTAATTAGGCGTGCATTTAGATATGGTAAACTTATGGGCTGCCAAACCCCTTTTATGTATGAACTTGCACCTACGTTAATTGCTATGTATAGGAATTTGTATCCGCAACTTGTTACAAATGCTGTACATATTATGGATGCTTTAAAAACCGAAGAAGGTGCATTTGCCAAAACTTTAGCTGATGGTGAAGCCAGATTAAATGAACTTTTAAAAGAAAATGACGGAAAAGTTTTCAGCGGAAAAGAAGCATTTAATTTATATGAAACTTACGGCTTTCCATTAGAACTTACGCGCGAAATTCTAGCAGAGAAGAAAATAAAATTGGACGAAGATGGTTTTTACCAAGCGCAAAAAGAGGCTAAAGCATCATCTAAGGCTTTTACTGATGAGGATACAAAAGAGCATGTTTTGACCTTACAACAACTTGAAAGCAAATTGCCTTCAACCTTATTCGTCGGTTATGAAATGCTTAACTGTGATGCGGAAATTTTTGCTTTACTTGATGAAAATTTTAAACCGGTTAAAGAGTTAAAAAACAATGGTTTTGTTGTTACCGGCAGAACACCTTTTTATGCGGAATGCGGTGGCCAGGTGGGTGACACCGGCACAATTTTAAAAGACGGCCAACATATTGCAAATGTTACCGATACACAAAAACCGCTTGAAAAGATTTATTTACATAAAGTAAACATCATTACAGGTTCTTTAAAAGAACATGATACAGTAACTTTAAAAGTAGATGAAATTGCACGTTTCAGAACGGCTTCAAACCATACAGCCATACACGTTGTTAATGCTTCGCTCCGCAAAATTTTTGGGGAACAAGTGCACCAAGCAGGCTCATTTGTCTCACCTGAAAAATTTAGATTTGACTACACTATTTCCAAAGCACCGAAACAAGAGGAACTCCTTGCTGTTTGGAATAATGCCGTAGATATTATTGCAAATAATTATAAAGTTGAAACACAAGTCCGCCCGTTAAGTGATGCAAAAGTTTTGGGTGCGGTCACTTTGCTTGGCGAAACCTATGCCGATCCCGCACGCTTTGTTTTAATTTCACGCGAAGGTTTTGTTAACAAAAAAGGTTTTGTTTCACTTGAACTTTGCGGGGGTACGCATGTTAAAAGTACCGGTGAAATTATGGCAATAAGAATCTTAAAAGAGTCCGCCATTTCAAGTGGTGTTAGGCGTATTGAAGGTGTTGCCGGGTTGAGCGCAATTGATAATTTAAAAAAGATGGCAAATATTACGCTTATGGCAGGTGTCATTTTAAATACCAGCCCTGAAAATTTGGCACAGAAAATACAATCAATGGTTGACGAAGAAAAGAAGCTCAAAAAAGAAGTTGCAGCTTTGCGCCGCCAAATTTTAAGCGGTAGCGCAGGTAGCACTTTGCAAGAAAGTTTTACTTTAAAAGACGGTACAAAACTAGTTTGCTTTAATGCGGAAAATACCGAAATTAAAGAACTCCGTAGTTTAGCTGATAACTTTGCCGTTAAAAATCCAAACACTGTAATCATGGTTGTAACAGCTTTAAACGGTAAGACCTCTTTTGTTGTTAAGAGTTTTGCAGGCGGCCCAAATGCCGGCAAACTTGCAGGCCAAATATCTGCTTTGCTTGATGGTCGCGGTGGCGGCAGGCCTGATTTCGCACAAGGCGGCGGCCAAGTGTTACCGTTTGAGGAACTGAAAGCCAAACTCAAAAGTTTGTAAAAATTATTTATAAAATACCCGTGCTATTTTAGGCACGGGTTTTTTATATAAAAAACGCGGACATTAATGCCCGCGTAAAATTTAATAATTTATTTTTATTTTTTTGCTGCTTTGTTGACAAGTTTTGTCAAGCGTGATTTCTTCCTTGCAGCGGCTTTTTTGTGGATAACGCCTTTCTTTGCGGCTTTATCTAAAGCGGAAGAAACTTTTTTCAAATCAGCTGCATTTTTAGATGCTAAAACTTTTTTTGCAGCCAAGTGAATGGTTTTCTTCAAACCTTTGTTTCTTGAATTTCTCTTGACAGATTGTCTGTGTGCTTTTAAGGCGCTTGTATGACGCCCTGTTTTTAATTTTGCCATTTTGTACCTCTTTTAAAAATCTTACCCATATATTTTATCAAATTTTTTACAGTATTGCATTGTTTTCTAAAACCCAAAGAGTTTTGAACTTTCTGTAATAATTTTTTGCAAATGTTCCGGGCCTTTAAAAGTCTCGGCATAAAGTTTAATTATCGGCTCTGTGCCGGATTTACGTGCAAGCACCCAAGAATTTTCTAAATAAATTTTAATACCGTCGGTTGCACGTATCTTTAAAACTTTTTCACCGGCAAGTGTTTGCAAATCTTTAAAATCATCAGCGGAGTATTTTGAAAATCTTACCTTGCTTTCTTCCGTTACTGTGTTATCAATGCGTGTGTAGCTCGGTTCGCCATGAATTAAAGTAAGTTGCTTATAAAGCCCGGCAATATCTTGCCCGGTTGCACTTGTGATCTCAAGTAACAAACAAACAGCAAACATACCGTCTTTTTCGGTAGTCCAATTTGAAACAGACATGCCAGCACTTTCTTCACCTGACAAGATATATTTGCCTTCGGTTAAACCTTTAACAAAATATTTAAAACCTACATTTACTTCATCAATAGTTATTTTGTTCGCTTCGGCAATTTTATCTAAAAGCATAGTGGTGCCAAGAGTGCGGCCGATTTGTTTGCCTTTTAAATCTTTTTGTCTTCTGATTAGATAATCTGCCATAACGCAAAGTGCATGATTTGGTACGATAAGCCCACCCTTTTGTGTGGCTGACCCAAAGCGGTCCCCATCCGGGTCACAAGCACCGGCAAATTGATAAGCATTTTCCACAAGTTTAAGTAAAGGTGCCATCGGATATGGTGATGATGGGTCCATGCGCGTTTTACCGTCATGGTCAAGGGGAATAAATTTAAAAGTCGGGTCAATATCATGGCTGACGATATCTAAATTATCAAGTTTATATTTCTGTTTAATGGTTTTCCAAAAAGGTAAAGTAGTGCCGCCAAGCGGATGAATGGCAGTTTTAACTTTCGCATCCCTGATAAGTTTAAAATCAATTTTTTTACCAAGAGCTTTAACGTACGGTGTTACAATATCGGCATTTTCAATAAGGCCTTTTTGTTTGGCTTCTTCCAAAGAAATTTGTTTAATTTCGTTAGGGTTATTTAAAAAGTAATTTGCATATTTTTCAATGCGTGATGTAATTTCACTTCCGGCAGGGCCACCGTCCGCACCGTTATATTTGAGCCCCATATCTTGCGGAGGATTATGAGATGCCGTTCCGTTTAAACAAGCACAAGCACGCTTTGATAAAATTTCAAAAGAAAATACCGGTGTCGGTACAGGTATGCTGGGTAATATAACTTTAAATCCGTTTGCAGTTAAAACTTGGGCGCAAAGTTGTGCGGTTTCTTTGCTCATTAAACGTGTGTCACCGCCCACTAAAATTTTGCCTGTTATATTATCTTCCTTATGCATTTTTGCAACGGCTTGCGCAATGCTTAAAGCATGCATTTGGCAAAAACCATCTCCTAGTTCACCGCGATGACCTGAAGTTCCAAATTTAACTGGTTTTGGGTTTTTTGCACCGTAAAAAGCACTTATAAGTGCGTCTGTATCTATTGTTTTTGTTGGTAATTTACCGGCATTTTCATGTATCATAAGGCGCTCCTCTTCTTTATTTTATATAATATCTTTAATGAACACAAATGTTTTTTTAGAAAATTTAAAAGATGTCCCTCTTATTTTTGAAGCGGAACTTTCTTTGTATACTACTTACAGGGTGGGCGGTGTCGCTGAAGTTTTGGCATTGCCGGAATCCGAGGAACAAATTAAACACCTAATAGATTTTACCAAGAAAAACAAAACACCTTTTAGAGTGCTTGGTCTTGGTTCAAATATTTTGGTGAGTGATTTGGGTTTGCCCGGGGTGACATGTTGTCTAAGAAATTTTAAAAATATAAAAATTGATGGTAACACTGTTAATGCAAGTGCAGGAACAGCGCTTGATGAAGTTGTGCGCCAAAGCATTAACGCCGGCCTTGCAGGGCTTGAAAATCTAAGTGGTATTCCCGGTAGCGTTGGCGGCGCGGTTTTTATGAACGCCGGCGCTTTTAAGGCGGAAACTTTTGATAAACTCATTTCATTTACCACCATTACCCCTAAAGGTGAAATTAAAGAATTTAAAAAAGAAGATGTTAAATATGAATACCGCAAAGTTTGGGGTATTGATGGTTGTGTGATACTTTCTGCCACTTGGATTTTAGATAAACAGGATAAAGAGATTTTAAAAACACGTCGGGAAGAAATTTTGCAAAGTCGCGCAGCAAAACAGCCGCTAGAATATCCGTCTGCCGGCAGTGTTTTTAAAAGGCCTGTCGGTGCTTATGCAAGTAAACTGATTGATGAGTGCGGTCTTCGTGGTTTAAGTGTTGGCGGTGCACAAGTTTCCACCAAACATGCCGGGTTTATAATTAATTATCAAAATGCTACTGCGCAAGATATTTATAATCTCATTAAAGAAGTACAAAAAATAGTTAAAGAAAAAACAGGTTTTACGCTTGAACCGGAACAAATTTTCTGGGGCAAATTTAAATAAAAAAACCGGCGGCTTAAAACCGCCGGTTTTTAATTGTATTTTGATTACAACAAAGGCAATTTAACTTGGAAGCGTTCGCCCTTATATACAAGCCATACAGAATCATCTTTAATATCAACAACTTTGACTTTATATTTGCTTGGATCATAGTTAAAATCGCAACCTTCCAAATCTTTAGCGAGTTTAACGGGAACAACAAATTTCGTTCCTTTGGACATGACTAGCCCGTTAATTATTACGTCTTTACCTAAGATACCATCAAGATGTATATTTTTTTCCACAGCTCTTGCCGGGTGACGTTTCGTTTCATCACATAATATTTTTTTACGTCGTATTTCTTTTTGCTGTTGTTCCCATGCTATTCTTGCTGCATTTTGGGCATCTATTTCTGCTTGTATTGCAGCTTTTTTTGCGGCCTCTATTTTTAATGCTTCCTCTTTAGAAATGAAAGGGCTTTTTGTGTCGTTACCAACATTAAAAGACACTTTTTTTACAGGTGTGGTCGCAGCTACTTTTGCCGTTGTTTTTGCCTCTTGCGCAAACAGAAAGAGTGGGACTAATAAAACTACTAAACTTAATAATAATTTCTTTTTCATAATATTATCTCCTTTTTAAATAAATTACCAGATATAAGTTGCCATTACTTTTGTTTCTGACTCATGATACGTATTTGCCAGATTTCCATAAGAAGAAGGTGCATAACTTGTACTGAACTCATCAGGTGATTCTTTACCGGATGCTTTTTGGCAAACCTTATTTGCTTCTATGTCTGTAGAAAGTGCCCTACAAAAATGTTTCCCGGCATGTTTGTCTGTTGAGTTCGGTAATCTATACCCATAAGAATTCCTTTGATTTGTAGCACCATAAGATCCCTTTGTATTCATTATTAAATTTTGGCCCTTGTTCGGGAAACCGGAATAATATTTATAACTAAATTGTCCATGGCGAGTATAATCAAATGTTACATTTCCCGTAAAGCCGGTGTCAAGGTCATTAAAATCATTAGGGAAAGTATGATGGGTATCATAATATCTTTGTGCTGAAGCAGCTAATTGATCCACCACCCAAACAAGATGATTATAAGCATGTTGCATTTTGTCTTTTTCCGGCCAAGTTTCACAATCAATGCAATCTACACTGACGAGGTTGCTTTGATGTGGTCGTGAAATGGTGCGTTTTATGTAGACAGGTTGTGGAGGTGGTACCCGTCTAACCACTTGGACCGGCACATCTTCGCCGTAAACATTGCCAACTCTTTCCGTTTCTTTCGGTAAAGCCTCGTATAATGACACGATTTTTACAAAGTCAGCCCTATAACCATCGGCATCTTCGCCTTTGGCTTTGCGTGCTTCTGCAAGAACCTTTTCAATATCCGTATTTTTTGCATAGCGGCTTCCTTTTAACACTTCCGCAAAAGCCGCGGCACTTAAGGCAAAACGTGTATCATTAGAAGTCTTATCAAAAGCGACATAATCTTTTGCTTTTAAGACTTTGCTCATGAGTTTGCTTGTATCTCCATCCGGCTCTTTATAGCGGAGTTTGACTGTTAATAATTCATCTGAATCAACAGTTGCCGGGTTTGCTTTTACGCTGTATTTAAGTTCGTCAATATCTGCCATACCTTCGGGTAATTTTGCACCTGTGGGTACAATTTCATAAAGAACGGTTACGGTATGCCCTGCGCCCATTTCCCCGGCATCTTTGGTGTCATCATTAAAATCTTGATCACGTAATTTGCGTTTTTCGTAGCCGATCAAGCGGTATGCCTGTACTTTTGCAGGGTTAAATTCAACTTGGAATTTAACATCCTTTGCGACGGTAAATAAGGTCGCGCCAAAGTCTTTAACAAGTGCTTTTTGGGCTTCAAACAAGTCATTGATATAAGCATAGTTACCATTACCTTTATTGGCAAGTGTTTGTACTCTGTCATCTTTATAATTGCCCATGCCAAAACCAAGTACGCTCAAAAATACACCGCTTTCTTTAGCGTCAGTTATTTGTTTTTCAAGCCCGCCAAGTGAGGTGTTACCTATATTAAAATCACCGTCCGTTGCCAAAATTATGCGGTTATTTCCGCCTTTAATAAAGTGTGATTTGGCAACTTGATAAGCCATTTCCAAACCTGCTGAACCGTTTGTTCCGCCACTTGCTCTTAAACTTTCCATTACTGATATTATGCGTTGTTTGCCGCCTTCATCACCTAAAGAAACACCATCCAAAACGGTATTTGTTCCGTTTGCATAAGTGACGATGGAAACTTTATCTTGCGGTCTAAGTTTTTCAACAAGCATTGCAAAAGATTTTTTAACTAAAGGCAAACGTGTATTGCTGGACATTGAGCCTGAAACATCAATCAAAAATACTAAGTTTGACGGCGGTAATTTTTCCTTATCAATATATTTTGCCTTTACACCGATTTTGACTATTTGGAAATCTTCAGTCCAAGGGGAATCGGTAAGTTCGGTAATGATATTTACAGGGTCCTTACTGCTTGCTTTCGGTGCGGCATAATCATAAGTAAAGTAGTTGATAAATTCTTCCGTTCTGACAGCATCTTTGTTTGGCAAACGGCCCTTTTCTATATCGCGGCGTGCAATATTATAGGAAGCGGTATCAACGTCAGCCGAGAAAGTTGAAAGCGGTTCTTGTCTTACAAATTTAAAAGTATTGCCTTCAAAAGATTTATAACTTTCTGCGTTCATTGAATCATAATCGGCAGATGAATGGTAATAGGAACTGTACCCACCCCAAATTCCACGGCCGGCCGCGCCACCCCTGGAAAAAGAGGCACCGGCCATGTAAGCGCCGTCGCTATCATAAGAAGCTCGGCTTGCTTTGTCATCATAAGAACGGCGTAGGAGTGGAGCAGATGCTTCTTTTCTGTTTTCCATCCTTTCCATTCTTGCCATTTCCGATTCTCTCATATAGGCTTCATCTTTGGAAAAGAAAGGATTTCTGGTTTCCGTTTCCTCTGGAGCAGATTCGGTAGCAGGTTCAGTTTCCTGTTCCTTACCTTCTAATTTAAAAGCAGGGGTTTTATTTATTTGTTTCAAAGAAGTGTCATCTTTATCTTTAATAAGATCCACAATTGATATAAACCCTGTTTTGGGTTGTGAAGGAAACTTACCTAAATTTGTATTAAATAATTCAGGGAAGAACCAATTAATACCCGTAGTAAGCAACACCACAACACAGCACACAGTTCCGAGTGCATAAATAAACTTTTTCATAGCATATCTCCTATCATCTGTTTTAAAAACAAGTTTGGAGTAAATACGGTCTTGCCTTATATTTTGTTTGTCAAAATCAAGGGCGGAAAATTTATTTTTAATTTCTTCGTCTGTTAATCTCATAAACTCTCCATTTTTAACCTAATTTTATCCAAACTTCTTTTTAATATGGTGCCGACATTGCTTTCACTCAACCCCGACACTTTTGCAATTTCCCTGTTATTTAAAGAGGAAAAGAATTTTAAACTTATTAAATCTCTTTCTTTTTTGCTCAGGTCTTGCAAACATTGGAAGAGGAGTTTTTTGTCTTCTTCCGAAGCTAGGTTTTCAAGCGGTTGTTTGTCTAAATGTTGGTGCAATTCTTCTTTACCTGTTAAAGAAAAGAAGTTTTTTATAAAGTATAGTCTAAAATAACTGTTAACTTCGTTTCTTGCAATAGTAAAAAGCCATTGTTCAATATTACCTTTACTTTCATCGTAAGAGGAAAATTTTTCCAACACCTTTTGCCAAAGATTTATGCAAATATCCTCTGCTGTTGTTTCATTGCCTGTTCTTGAACAGACATAAGCAAATATACGCTTAAAATATTTTTTATAAGTTTCCTCAAAGTTCATAAGTACCTTGCTTCAATAAGTATACGCATGAGTTTTTAAAGTATCACAAATATTATAGCAATTAGAAAGAAGGTTTGTTTTTTATTAAATAAGATTAAGAAGTAGAATTTAACCCCGGCAAGTATTTTTGAGGAAATTTTAGTTTTCTCTTTGACGACGAGTACCAAGAAGAACGTGGAGCGAAGCGACATCTCGGTACTCTAGGAAAAGAAAAACTAAAATTTACCAAAAAGACTTAGCCAGCAAAAATATAAAGAGTTCAGATTTCCTATTTTTGCACAAGTGTACAAAAATATTGTATAATATAACTAATCTTTTTGAGGTTAAACTATAATGAAAGAAAATATACATCCTAAATACGAAGTTGTTGAAGTAACTTGCGCCTGTGGTGCAAAATTTAAAACACGCTCTACGATGAAAGCAGTAAAATTAGATATTTGCTCTGCTTGCCATCCTTTCTTTACCGGCAAACAAAAAATGTTAGATACAGAAGGCCGCGTTGAGAAATTTAATAAGAAATTTGCCGCGACTAAAGGCCAAACGGTTGCAAGAAAACCGAAAACCGAAGTTAAAGCAAAAGCAAAAAGAGCAGTCAAAAAAATCGGTCTTTCCACAGCACCTGTTAAACTTGCCACAAACAAAAAGAAAGCCGCTGCTAAAAAAGAAGCAAAAAAAGACGCAAAATAACTTTCAAATAACAAACAACAGGCCTCTTTTACGGAGGTCTGTTTGTTTTATATAGGTAATATATGGATATTTCAAAGTATAAGAAAGAGTTTGAGGAAATAGAACGCGAACTTGCCTCCGGTACCGTCGCGCCTGAAGTTTTTAAGGAAAAAACAAAACGTCATGCTTTCCTTGCACCTATTATTGAAAAGGCCCAGGAACTTGAGCAGGTTGAAAAAGCTATAGCAGGCGATAAAGAAATTATTGCAGATGGTTCAGATAAAGACATGGTATCCCTTGCCGCCGCTGAACTTGCCGAACTTGAAAATAAACCTGCTGAGATTATGAAGGAACTCCGCCTTTTAGTTATTCCGCCAGATCCGAAAGACTCAAAAAATATTTACCTTGAAATACGCCCCGGTGCAGGGGGGGAAGAAAGTGCCCTTTTTGCAGCGGAACTTTTGCGTGTTTACCAACATTTTGCACAAAATAAAGGCTGGAAAACCGAAATTTTGGAATATACCCCAACCGGTTTGCACGGTTGCAAATATGTAAGTATGTTTATTAAAGGCGAAGGTGCTTATTCTTGGCTCCGCGATGAAGCCGGCACACACCGCGTGCAGCGCGTGCCTGATACGGAAACTTCCGGCCGCGTACATACCTCAACTGTGACCGTTGCAATTATGCCCGAAGCACAAGATATTGATATTCAACTTAACCCTGCAGATATTGAAATGGAAACCTGCCGTTCCGGCGGTGCAGGCGGTCAAAATGTTAATAAAGTAGAAACAGCTGTTCGTTTAATTCATAAACCTACCGGCATAGTGGTAAGTTGCCGTGAAGAACGCCATCAAAACGCAAACCGCGAAAAGGCTTTAAGCATGTTAAAAGCAAAACTCTACCAAATGGAAGAAGAAAAACAAAATAAAGAAATTTACGATGCCCGTAAAGCCCAAGTGGGTACAGGGGACAGGTCCGAAAAAATACGCACTTATAATTTCCCTCAAAGCCGTGTTACCGACCATCGTTTAAATGAAAACTTTTATAATATCGCTGAAATTATGGAAGGTAATATTGAAAATATTTTGGAACTTCTCCGCAAAAAAAGAACGGAAGAAAAACTTAAAAACCTTGCTTTATAATGAAAACCGTTAAACAAGTTGTTTTGGATGTAACAAATATTTTAAACTCCGCCGGTGTTGCAGAACCTGCCGCCAATGCGGAGTTTATTATTTGTACACTGCTTGATAAGAGCCGAACTGAAATTTTGGCTTTTGGTAATGCGACTTTTCCGACGGAAAAAGAGGAAATTTTAAATTCTATAATCAAACAAAAAATTGCAGGCAAACCGCTTGAATATATTTTTAATTCTGCTGATTTTTTAGGGCGTAAATTTTATGTAGATGAACGCGTTTTAATACCACGCCCTGAAACTGAGGAACTAATTTTAAAAACGCAAAAAAAACTTAAACAAGCACCAAAAAATATTTTAGATTTATGCACAGGCTCAGGCTGTATCGGCATAAGTTTGGCTTTAAATTATCCGCACGCGCAAGTAACTTGCAGCGATATTTCCGCCCCTGCTTTACAAGTTGCAAAACAAAATGCAAAAACGCACAAAACAAAAATAAATTTTATTGAAAGTGATTTGTTTAACAATATAAACGGAATTTTTGACCTTATAATCAGCAATCCCCCATATATTAAAGAAGATGATATTAATACCCTTACCCTCGAAGTTAAACATGAGCCGCGCCTTGCCCAAATAGGCGGCAAAAAAGGTACGGAAATTATTGAAAAAATTATCAAAGAAGCACCAAAATTTTTAACCCCCGGCGGTTTACTTGCTATGGAAATTGGGGATAAAGAAGGTCAAAAAGTGCTACAATTTTTTAGTAGAGATATTTGGCGTGATTTTGTTATTGAACGCGATTTTGCGGGTTTAGACCGTTTTATTTTCGCAAGAAAATATTGAAATTCCTTACGCTCCCCACCATTTTATTATTCTTTTGCCCCGGCAGCTTTTAAAAGTTCCGCAATTTCGGTATAATCATTATTGTCGGCAATATAAAGGGGTGTTTTTTCTTCTGAATTTTGTTCATTGACATTTGCACCTTTGTCTATCAGTAATTTGACTATTTCCGGATTTCCTGTGTATACTGCTCTTGTAAGTACTGTTTCACACCACCAACAAGAAGGTTGTTTAAAATCAAGATGAAAATTTACATCAGCTCCTTTATTAAGCAATAATTTTACAATTTCTATGCGACCATGGAATACTGCTGATTCTAACGCCGTACCTTCCGGTTCATGAAAACATATATTATCTTCACAGTTATAGGCATCAGCCACGTTAACATCTGCACCTTTATCAAGCAAAAGTTTAACAATTTCTGTATAGCCTTGTGCCACACCTTTTATTAAGGCAGTAGCCCCATGCCTTTCCTTTAAATTAATTTTTGCACCTTTATCGATTAACAATTTAACGATTTCAAAATATCCTTTATATGCCGCTTTCATAAGAGCAGTAGAACCAGCCTCATTTTGAATATTTATATCTGCACCTTTATCAATTAATAGTTTGACAACTTTTAGATGTCCGTTATATGCTGCACGCATAAGTGGTGTACCGTTATCACGATCATACTGAAAATATTGTTCCACCTGCTCATCTGAATCTTCACAATAATCTTCTCCGCAATACCAACCAGTTCCATCATTTGGTTGCATGTAATTTACATCTACCCCGGCATCAAGCAGTTTTTCAACTTGTTTTATATCGCCGTAAGCAGCTGCTTCACCTAAAGATTTATATTCAGTATTGCTTGTTTCTTCAGCATTATCATCCGCTATATTTTCAGAATCATTTTCTTTAATATTTTGTGAATGGTGATTCGTTGTGTTTTCCTCTACTTTAGTTTCATTAACCGGTTGTTCCGGTTTTGTGGCTTGTTCATCCTTTTTATTACATGCCAAAAGTAAATTACAAATACACAAAAATATTAAAAGTTTTTTCATAAATTCTCCGTTATTTTTACTTTTCACTCTTTTTACTATAAATAAATTCTACAATTTATCTTCTAAATTTGCTATTATTTTTTTAAAGGAAATTTTATCCCCCATCCGTCTTGCAAAAAACAAGTTTTTGCAAGCCACCCTCCGCCCGCCAAGCGGGTGAGGGCAAAATAAAAAAGGAGAATTTTATGGATCAATTTATTATTAATGGTGGCAGAAAATTAAAAGGAACAGTGGAAATCGGCGGATCAAAAAATGCCGCATTGCCGATATTAATCGCAACACTTTTAACGGACGAGAAATGTGTAATAAAACGCGTCCCCAAACTCCGCGATATAAACACAACAATAAAAATTTTGGAAGCACTCGGTAAAAAAGTTACTTTTGAAAACGGCACTTGCACAATAACGAAACAAACTGCTTTAAAAGTAAAACTGCCTTATGATTTAGTTAAACAAATGCGCGCAAGTTTTTGGGTTGCAGGCCCACTCCTTGCCCGTAAAAAACACGCGGAAATCGCTTTACCCGGCGGTTGCGCTATCGGCGTAAGACCGGTTGATATACATTTAAAAGGTTTTAAAAAACTCGGTGCAAAAGTAATTTTAAATGAGGGTAATATCGTATTAAAAGCAAAAAAACTTGCACCGACAAAAATTATTTTAAGTTTCCCAAGTGTTGGTGCAACACAAAATCTTTTAATGTGCGCCTGCTTAATTAAAGGTAAAACAGTTTTTGAAAATATTGCGCGTGAGCCTGAAGTTTTTGACCTTATAAATGCCCTTAAATCTATGGGCGCAAAAATTTGTATGGACCAGCAAGGCCGCGTGATTGTTGAAGGCGTAGATAAATTAAAAGGTATGAAACATAGTGTTTGCGCGGACCGCATACAAACAGGTACTTTCTTAATTGCAGGGGCAATAACAGGCGGGGAAATTACCGTCAAAAATTGTGTGCCGGAAGATAATGAAATTTTGCTTGAATATTTACAGGAAGCCGGCGCAAAAATTACAACCGGCAAAGATTGGGTAAAAATAAAAGCCCCTAAAACAATCAAACCCGTAAATATTAAAACTGCGCCATATCCCGGTTTTGCGACAGATTTACAGGCCCCTTGGCTTGCTTTAATGACCTTGGCAAAAGGCAATACCGAAGTAAGCGAAGATATTTTTGAAAACCGCTTTATGCATGCGCCGGAACTTGTTAGGATGGGCGCCAATATCATTATTGAAAAAAATGTTGCAAAAGTTACCGGTGTTGCGAAACTTACGCCGGCAACAGTTATGTCCTCAGATTTACGCGGCGGTGCGGCTTTGGTTTTGGCAGCTTTGGCTGCAAAAGGGCAAAGTTGCGTTGAGCGTGTTTATCATATTGACCGCGGTTATGAAGAATTTGAGCAAAAATTAACTGCACTCGGTGCAAAAATTAAACGTTATAACCCCGTACAAATTTAATATGAATTTCAAACAAGCCCTTGATATTCTTGAAGCGCGCGGGCATGGAAATAAAAAAAATAATTTGACGGAAGTCAAAGAAACCGCCGCCGCACTCGGGCTAAAAAATTTGGCTTATAAAACCGTGCATGTAAGCGGAACTAACGGTAAAGGAACAGTTTGTTTTTTACTTGCTGAAAACTTAAAATTAAACGGTTTAAAAACAGGTTTGTTTACTTCGCCACATATTACCGATATTTGCGAGCGCGTGCAAATTAACGGCAAAAAAATAAGTAAAAAAGATTTTGCTTTATACCTCTCAAAAGTCCTAAAAAAAGAAACTGAAAAACTTAAATTTTTTGAACTTTTAACTTTGCTTGCTTTGCTTTATTTTAAAGATAAAAAAGTTGATTTTGCCGTCATAGAATGCGGTATCGGTGCACGTAAAGACAGCACAAATATTATTAAACCTTGTTTGAGTATAATCACGTCCGTATCTTTAGAACATACGCAAATTTTAGGCAGCACTTTAAAACAAATTGCTTATGAAAAAGCGGGAGTAATTAAACCGAAAACATCTTGCATAACAGGCGTTTTACCGAAGGTAGCACTAAAAGAAATTAAAACTGTTTCCGTAAAAAATAAAGCACCGCTTTTTGTTATAAAAAAAGCAAAAACCAAACTTGAGGAAAACCAAAATATTGTTTTAAGTGCTTTAAGTATTTTAGGCCTTAAAAAGAAAACTTTAAAATTAAATTTATCCTGCCGTTTTGAAGTACTTAAAAGAGGGGAAAAATATATTATTAAAGACGGCGCACATAACCCCGAAGCCATTAAAGAACTTATAAGAACTTACAAAAATTCACCTTATTATAATAAGGAAAACACTTTAATTTTTGCCTGCTCTAAAGATAAAGATTATAAAGCCATGGCTAAAATTTTAAAACCGATTTTTAAAAATATAGTTGTAACCGAGGCCAGTAAAAATGCAGTTCCCGCCGAAGAACTTAAGAAATATTTCTCGCGTGCGCAAGTTTCCGCAAACCCAAAAGTCATAAATTTAAAAAAATTATCCGGCAATATCTTAATTTGCGGCAGTTTTTATTTGTGCAGCAAGTTTAAAAATATTATAATCTAGGTATATAGGAGGATGTTATGGCAGATTTTTCTTTTGATGTCGTATCCAAAGTAGATTTAAATATTGTTGAAGAAGCAATTAATATAGCTAAAAAAGAAGTTTCCAACCGCTATGATTTTAAGGACGCAAACCCTACACTTGAATTGCTTTCTAAGGAAAATAAATTAAAACTTTCCTGTAAAGATGAATATAAAGTTAAGGCACTTTATGATATTTTGCTTACACGCCTTTCAAAACGCGGTATTGCTTTAAAGAATTTTATTCCGCAAAAAATAGAATCCGGCCTTGGCGGAAGTGCAAAGCAAGAAGTAAAAATCCAGCAAGGTATTCCGGCCGATAAAGCCAAAGAAATTGTAAAAATTATTAAGGAAAGTAAACTGAAAGTCAACGCCAGTATTCAAGGCGAACAACTCCGTGTTTCAAGTGCTTCAAAAGATGCCTTGCAAAATACCATTGCACTTTTAAGAGGCAAAGATTTCGGCCTTGAACTTCAATTTACAAATTATAGGTAGAATATGAAAAGAATTATAGTAATAGCAGTATTTTTATCTTGTTTAGCACCGCTTTTTGCGCAAAGTGCTGAAAAGGAACTTGAATTTTATAGAGATTCAATCAACACCGCAGATAAAAAACAATTATCTGCAATTGAGTGGGACTTAAATTCCTGGCTTGAGCGTAATTATTCATTACCTTCAGCCCCTGAGGCTATGCTTTATAAAGCAAAAGTCGAGTATTTAAATAGACAATACACCCCCGCTTATTTGACACTCTTAAAATATACTTATGAATTCCCTACAAAAAAATTACCCAAAGATTTAGTAAATAAAATCGTGGCGGAATTCCCGAACAAACAGCAAATTGAGCTTATGCAAGCACTTACAACTAAGAATTTGCCCCAAGCAACGGAAGATCGCTTAAATATGTTTTTTACCTCCGCAAACAAATTAGGCCTTAAAGATTCACAAGAGCATTTACTTAAAGATTATTCCATGTTTTTTGCCCGTTTCCCGGGGTATGAAAATAAGGATAAAATTGAACTTTTATTAGGTGATTCCTATAGAAATAACGGGGAATATTTAGCAGCCTTGTCAAAGTATGATAAAGTGTGGAAAATTTACCCTTCAACCAAATATAAAGCGGCTTCCCTTCGCATGAAAGGCGATATTTATGCAAGCGAACTTAAAGATTATGAGAAGGCTAAAAATTATTATAGCCAGGTTTTGAAAGATTTCCCGAATTCTGTGGAAATACCTACTACTCATAAACACCTGGCTTTGCTTGAAGCCAGCGAAAAGAATTATGATTCCGCTATAGAAAATGCCCAAAACGCCTATACGGGTTATTTAAAAGACGGTCAAAAACTTGAAGCCTATAATGCTTTAATGTTCAAAGCCGAAGTGCAGGAAAAGAACTTAAAGAATTATAATTCTGCGGTGGAAACTTTAAAAGCTGCAGCGGAACTTATGCCCGCTGATGAACAATATTATGTCGAAGCTAAACAAAGAGAAGCACAAATCCAAGCCAAGAAATTGAAAGATAATTATGCCGAAAGGGATGTTTGGGAAGAGATTGCCGTTCACTTTCCTAACACAGAAAACGGTGTTGAAGCATTGTACCGTTCAGCTGAATTAACGGAAAAGTTCGGCGAGATCGAAAAGGCAAAGGACAAATACAATAAAGTTATTTTAAACCGTCCGCAAAGCAAAATGGCAGTTAAAGCACAAAAAAGTATAAATTCATTAGATAAAGCTGTTGCCAAAGCTAAACTTAAAGCGGAAAAAAAGGCCAAACAAGTACAAACAGCAGCCAAATTGCCTGAAAAATCTGCCCAATAATCAACTGTCAGGACATATATTAAACTATAAACCCCCGTATATTTACGGGGGTTTATTATAAATTTGTGGACGTGATCGGGATCGAACCGACGACCTCCTCGTTGCGAACGAGGCGCTCTCCCAACTGAGCTACACGCCCGAATATATTTATATTATACCATATTGAGAGGAAGAGTAAATAAAGGCCAAATCCCATATTACCCAAAAAGTCTTTCAAAAATGTTAAAATATATGTATGAAAAAGATATTGAACCTCCAATGCGCTATTTGCGGCAAGGAACATAAAACACGTGAGTCAGACTATGTATGTACCGCTTGCGGTGGGCCGCTTGCCATAAATTACGACTATAAATTAATCAAAAAACGTTTTGATTATGATGTTCTTGAAAACAATCATTCATATAATATTTGGCGTTATTTAGATTTGCTACCTATTGATGACCATGATGAATTACCGCCGGTACAAGTCGGTTGGACACCACTTTATAGGGCAGATGAACTCGCCGAAAAATTAGGCATACGTAAACTATTTATTAAAGATGAAGGCAGAAACCCAACAGGTTCAATTAAAGACCGCGGCAGTGCCGTGGCAGTCGCACGCGCTTTGGAAGTTGATGCAAAAGTTATTACGGACGCCTCAAGCGGGAATGCAAGTGACTCTCTTGCCTGTATTACCGCAGGTATAAATTTAAACACCGTAATTTTTGCACCTAAAAATACACCGGAACCAAAGCTTGTTCAGCTTTATATTTACGGTGCAAATGTTATCAGAATTGATGGCACTTACGACGACGCTTTTGAAATTTGCCGCAAAGCAACCGAGCGTTTTAATTGGTATAACCGTGCGGCAGGTTTTAATCCCTATGCAAGGGAAGGTAAAAAAACCTGTGCTTTTGAAATCTGTGAGCAACTTCAATGGGAAGCACCTGATAAAGTTTTAGTTGCCGTCGGTGACGGTACGATTTTAAGCGGTATGTGGCGCGGCTTTCAAGATTTTAATAAACTGGGTATTATTGACAAAATGCCGCAAATGGTTGCTGTTCAGGCTGAGGGTAGTTCCGCTGTAACGAAAGCGTGGTTTAACGACGGTAAAATAGAGCCTGTTACAGCTAATACTATTGCCGACAGTATTTCCGTAAATGTTCCGCGCGATGGCTTTTTGGCCTTGCAGGCTTTAAAAGAATCAGAAGGCAGCGCGGTTACCGTAAGTGATGCAGAAATTATTGCCGCAATACCTGAACTTGCACGTGCTTCCAGCGTATTTGCAGAACCTGGCGGTGCGGCAGTTTATGCCGGGCTTAAAAAGATGGTTGAGCAAGGCGCAATTAAAAAGGATGAAACCGTTGCTATCGTAGTCGGGGGAAATGGCTTAAAAGATATTGATGCAGCGGCAAAATCTATTCAGATTTCACAAAATCTTGTTAAACCTGATTTAGATGAAATGATAAACTTGGGGTTATTACCGAAAGAAAATTAAGGAGGAGTTATGGACGAAAAATTATCGTCTGCAGCCGTAATAAAAATTGATACGGCAGCCGCGCGCGAAGCGCAATATGACTTGCCGCAAAGTTATGGCAAAACTGAAAGTTTTTTACTTCCTAAAGACCCAAATTGGATGTTCCTTTTTTGGGAAATCGTGAACGAAACTTTTGAACAAATCAAAGACAAAAAGGGGCAAAATGTCTTTGATAATGCACGCATGGTTATTCGCGTATATGATATAACCGATAAAGATTTTGACGGAACAAACGCAAATAGTTATTTTGATGTCCCCGTCGTATTAGATGCAAGAAGTTGGTACTTGCAAGTACCTAGCGGGCGCACTTATATTTGTGATATCGGTGCTATTTTGCCTAATGGCGAATTTATTATTTTAACCCGTTCAAACAAAACAACTGTACCGACGGGTCAAATCTCCAACATAATTGATGAAAAATGGATGATGGTTGAAGGCGAATATGAAAAGATTTTAAAAATGTCAGGTGCAGATATGTTCGGTACCGGCGCAAGCGAAAGGTTACAGCACATTTTTGCACAACGCTGGAAAGCCTTTGAAATAGGGCGTGACAGTAATCCGTCTTCACATATTTCTTCATGGGGTTCTCATACTTTACATAAACCGCAAACTGACGAAGATATTTGGCTTAAAGCCGCCTGTGAAATCATAATTTACGGTCAAGCAAGCAAAAATGCAGATGTCTATATTAAAGGGGAAAAGATTGACCTTAATGAAGACGGCGGTTTTTACTTCCGCTTTCCTTTAAATGCAGGGCAAAATGTTGATATGCCTATTAAAGCCCAACACAAAACTAAAGAAGAAAAGCAAAGATTTATCACCATTCGCGCAAAACGCGAGGAGGCCTAATGGAACAGGAAAAGGGTTACCTCTCTTTAGTTTTGCATGCCCATTTGCCATTTATTCGCCACCCGGAATACCCCGATTTTCTTGAAGAAGATTGGTTTTTTGAAGCGATGGTGGAAACATATTTACCGCTTTTAAATGTCTATGAAAATTTGACGGCACAAGGTGTTGATTTTAGGGTAACGATGTCACTTACCCCACCGCTTTGCGAAATGATGTCCGATGAACTTCTTATTCAACGTTTTCGCCATTATTTAAACCAAAGAATTGAGTTATCTGAAAAAGAACTTGAGCGCACAAAAAATACGGAATTTGCTTATGTCGCAAAAATGTACCATGATAAATTCCACAGATACCGCGAACTTTTTGAAAATTATTATCACGGCCGCATTTTGGAGGGTTTTAAAAAATTCCAAAATATGGGTAAACTTGAAATCATTACTTGTTGTGCCACACACGGTTATTTGCCTTTGCAGGTGCAAGATCAAAGCATAAAAGCGCAAATTAAAATTGCGGCAAATAATTATCGCAAACATTTTGGGCGTTCTCCGCGCGGTATTTGGCTTGCCGAGTGTGCCTATAATTATGGCGTAGATAAGTATTTAAAAGAAGAAGGCATAAGGTTTTTCTTTATGGAATCCCACGGCGTAATGCACGGTGTTCCGCGCCCCAAATATGGTATTTATGCACCGGTTTACACACCGCAAGGTGTTGCTGCTTTTGCGCGTGATATGGAATCTGCCCAACAGGTTTGGAGTGCCGAAAGCGGTTACCCCGGCGATCCCCGCTATCGTGAATTTTACCGCGATCTCGGTTATGACCTTGATTATGACTATGTTAAAAACTATTTGCATAGTGACGGTGTAAGAAGAAATATCGGCATGAAATATTATAAAATTACCGGAAAAGTTGCTTTAAACCAAAAGCAGCCTTATTATCCGAGTGATGCTTTGGATGTTGCCGCAAGCCATGCCGGGAACTTTATGTTCAACCGCCAAAAACAAGTTGAATATTTATCAAGTATTATAACGGACCGCAAACCTTTGGTTGTTTCTATGTACGACGCTGAACTTTACGGCCATTGGTGGTATGAAGGTATAGATTTCTTGGAATTCTTATTCAAAAAAATCTATTATGACCAAAAAGATATCAAGTTAATTACACCTTTTGAATATCTTGAAAGATACCCTGTTAACCAAGTTGTGCAGCCTTCGCCATCTTCTTGGGGCGATAAAGGCTACAATGATGTCTGGCTTAACAGCGGGAATGATTGGATTTACCGCCATCTTATTAAAGCGGCCGAACGCATGATCGAACTTGCAAACCGCTTTCCCAATGCAGGCGGCGTCTTAGGGCGTGCCTTAAACCAATGTGCAAGGGAACTTGTTTTAATGCAGTCATCAGACTGGGCATTTTTGATGACGGTGGGAACTGCAAAAGAGTATTCCACAAAGCGCACTAAAGACCATGTAAAACGCTTTACTGCGCTTTATGAGATGATTGTAGGCAACCGCATTGACGAGAATTATCTGAAAGAGTTAGAGTGGAAGGACAATATCTTCCAAGATATTGACTACAACGTTTACAGGTAATTTCCTGTTCGCTTAATTTAAACCCCCTTGGCAAATAAGCTAAGGGGGGTTTGTTTTACATAAAAATGTAAAAATAGTAAAATAAAAATATATGAAACATATAATTAGGAGATTTTATGAAATATTATATACGAAGTTTTTTTATTTTGATTTGTTTACTTCTTTCTGGTTTAACTTCAGCACAAAATTATAAACAAGGTGGTAATTCTAATATGGAAAATATTAATCAAACTATAACTTTAATCAATCAGGCAAAATATGATGCGGCACTTAAATTGATATATTCTGTAAAAGTTCCGTCTAATAAAGAGGAAAGAGCGCTTTATTATCTTGCTAAAATCAAAGCACTTGAAAGCACCCCGTACAGAGCAAATAAACTTATAGAAAGCGAAACCGACTCTACAAAATTTACCTCTAAACAAAAACAAGATGCTATAAAACAATCCTATAAAGATCTTTGGAATTTGCGTACAACCCTTGTTAATATGCCTTATCAGGAAAACAGGCAGTACCTAGGTCGGAATTATTTTCAAATTGAGCCGGATAGTTTATATGACGCATTGGTAAACACCTTTATAAATAAACAAACGGAAACAGATATTAAAGTTTATGAAGAGTCTTATAAATTAGGCGGTAAAAACCGTGACGGTATTAGGGAATATTGGCATATACAATATATAAATGCGGAAATATCAAAACAAGAAAACAGTGAACAATTTGATGCTAAAAAAGAAAAAGAAAAGGTAACAGATATAGCCAAACTCTTGGCGGCAATTTCCGGCCAAAACAAAAACTATAACGGGCAATTTAAAAAGTACTTTTTTGAAGCAAAAACCGTACGCGGTAAATATACTGCGGCTTTACAAGGTGCATATTCTTATCAACAGGCAGAACAATTTTATAAAGCGCATGAACTTGCCGAATATTGCCTACCTTTTGAAATAAAAAATATTGCATGTGTTTCATTAAAGCTAGATCTTGAAAGCCCTAGTGCCAATATAATAAGTGATATTCCGTCTAACTATAAACCCAATGCCATCATGCCTGTTAAATTTGAGGCAAACAATTTAAAGCAAGTTAATTTTAAACTCTATAAACTTTCTTTAGAGCAAATGCAAAAAGGGGTAAGAGATTTTAAAACCGTTAAACCTTATAAAACTTATACGCAAAATTTAACTTATGATAAACCTTATACCCCTAAAGAATTTACTTTTGAATTACCGGGTTTAGAACGCGGTTTTTATGCCATAACCTTAAATTATGAGGGCGAAAATTACCCTTCTTCTTATAATTTTAATATTACCGATTTAGCACTTTTGGCTACAAGTTACTTAAATACAGATAATTTGCAAAGTTTAAATTATAAAGATACAAGCATAAATTTTTATACGCTTTCTGCACATAACGGGCAACCTCTTACAGCAGGTGTTTCTGCCGATAACTTAAATACAGTGCAAACAAACCAAGCCGGACAAGTAAATATAAAAAGAACAGATAGTTTGCGTAATATTACTGCGAAATATAAAGATAATTATGCTTTAATTAACTATTTATATCCTCAGCATTACAATAAATCGAATCCTGTATCAATCTATATAAATACAGATAGGTCAATTTATAAACCGGGTGAGGAAGTAAAAATTGTCGTCAATGCCATAGAAAATAAAGATAATAAACATTTCACTTATCAGGGGCAAGAAAAATTAAATATTCAAATTCGTAATGCCTCTTATAAAGAAGTGGCAAAAGATACTTTAACACTTGATAGTTTCGGTCAAGCGACATATACCTTTAAAGTCCCGCAAGATACAATGCTTGGCAACTTTAGTATAAATGCAAGACTAAGTCAAGGTAGCGGTTACGGTAATTTCCAAGTAGAAGAATTTAAACAGCCGGAATTTACCTTAAATTTAACCGTACCGGAAAGGCCATATAGTTTTAATGAAGATGTTACGATTGAAGGTAAAGCCTCATATTATTCCGGAGAGGCTTTAGCAAATGCAAAAGTTAATATCACAATAAACAAAATGCGTTTTTACCCATGTTGTTTTAGATGGAATAATTATAGCTTCGAAGAAGAAACCCCTGTCTTTATTGAAACCCTTACAGACAAAAACGGTGATTTTAAAATAACTTTTACCCCAAAAGCCAAAAAAGAAAAAAATATTTTGCCCGCTCATTATCTAATTAAAGCGGAAGTTACCGGCAGTAACGGCCACACAATTACCGGCGAAACAAGTTTGTATGTCGCAAATCAAAAATACTTTTTCGGTATAGACAAAATAAAAGGCTTTTTCTTAAATAATGCAGAAAATAATTTAACTTTAAAAATGCAAAATGCCGCCGGTAAACCGCAAAAAGGCAAAGCAACTTTTGAAGTTTTTGAAGCAAAACTTAAAGACAGTAAAAATATTTCTTATTATCAGGAAAATTATGATTTGTCTAAAGAACCTATCTTTACTAAAGAACTAGAGTTTAGCGGTAATGAAATTACCCAAAAACTCCCTGCTTTAAAAGAAGGTTTTTACGGCGCAAAATTAAAAGCGTACGGCGATGAAAGCGAAGCATTTATCTTCCCAGTATTTGACAGTAAAAACCCTAATTTGGTTGTGGAAGGCAGTATAACTTTACTTGAAAACAAAAAATATATTGTTGGGGAAAATGCAAAAATATTACTTGGTGCAAACAATGCAAAAGGCCCTAAATATGTGGAAATTTATAAAAACGGTTTTTTCGTAAAACGTTTGCAACTGCCTAATCAACCTTTGCAATTTTTAACTTTGACTATTTTGCCTGAATATCAAGGCGGTATAAGTTTGCGTTGGCTTGGAGTGTATGATTATGTAGGTTACGGCGGAACACTTAATATAGAAGTGCCTTATTTAGGTAAAGATGTTGATGTAAAACTTAATGCACCGGAAAATTTAGAACCGGGCAAAAAAGCCGAAATCGGTTTGACGGCAACAATAGATAAAAAACCTTTACAAAATGCGCGTGCCATGCTTACTGTTTACGATAAGGCACTTGATTATTACAAAAAACACAATTTCAATTTACCGTCATTTTATACTCAAAAATTCGGTAGTGGCAATATATCAAGTTCCTTGCAATCAAGTTACGGCGGTATGTATTATGCATCTGCATCTTTCGGTGGAAGAAGCGGTGCATCAGGTATGAAGTCTATGAAAATGGCCCGTTCCGTTGAAAGTGCGGATATGGCTGTTATGGAAGAAAGTGCGGCTCCTACTATGATGCTTGCCGAGAATGCCGCAACGCAAGATTTAGGTGTGGCAGAAACTGCTAGTGAACAAAACCCAACCCGTACAGATTTTGCACCGACTGCTTATTTTAACCCAGGGGCAAATTTAAAAGGGGGTAAAGCAAACTTTACTTTCAAGATGCCCGATAGTTTAACTGAGTGGACTGCCGCCGCAATAGTTTTCAGTAAAACTTTGCAAACAGGCAAAACACAAGTTAATTTTAAGACGAGCAAAGACTTAACACTCCGCCTTGAAACACCGACTTTCCTCCGCCAAAATGACGAGATTTTTATAAAAACCTTAGTCAAAAATAATACGGGACGTTTCTTGCAAGGTAATGTTTCCATGTCATTAAACTTAAACGGTAAAGCGATGGAAAATGCCTTTGCAAATAAACAAGTATCTTTAAAAGCAAACGAAGAAAAAACTTTAACTTGGAGTTATAAGGCCCCCAAAGAACTTGGGGAAATAACCTTGGCTGCTGCCATCCGTTCCGGTAATCTGATTGACGGTGAAACAAGAACTTTACCGCTTTTAACAAGTGTGCAATATTTACCGAACAGCAAAACTATTGCTTTAAAAGAGGGGGAAAATGATTTGCAACTCCCATCAATTAAAGAAGGCGAAGTCTTAAATGCCGCACATTTAACTTTAGATACTTCTTTGCTTGTGCCGATTGTGTCTGCTATGCCTTTGCTTACCGAACAAACATTTAAAACCGCAACAAGCACTATTGACCGCTATTTGCCGATTGCAATAATAAATAAACTTAATGAAAACGCTAATTTTAAGAAAGCAATCAGCCAAATACAACGCAAAACAAGAACAGAAGTTTGGAATAAGCAAACATCTGAAATATTACTGAAAGACACGGAACTTTCGCCTTGGTATAACTTATCAAAAGGCGGGCAAAGTGATAACTTAATAAATATTTTTGATTCTAACACCGTCGCCAAAAAACAAAAAGAGTATATGGAAGACCTTAAAAAATATCAAAATTCAGACGGTGGTTTTGCCTGGATAAAAGGCGGTAAAAGCAGTTTGTATGTAACACTTTATGTCGTAGACCGTTTGGCCCAGGCATCATATTTTGGTGTTAAACCTCCGATGGACATCACGCAAAATGCACTTAAATATTTGCATAAAAAATATAAAGATTTTGATTTTTCAAAACCTTATTATCCGTTTGAAGCGATATATTATGCCTATGTAATAAGTGCTTTTGATAAAACTTTGCTTGTTAAAGGAACACGCCAAGAGGTTCAAACTTTAGCCGATTATATAGATAAACAAAAAGAAATTTTGGCACCTTTGGGCCAAGTTTATATGGCTGTTATTTATCATCGTTTAGGCAATCCTCAAAAAGCGAAAAAATATATTAATTTGCTTTTTGAAACCGCTAAAGAAAATGATGTTACCGGTACAAGTTTTGCTATGGAGGAACGCTCTTGGCAATGGTTCCACGATGGTTTAAATTTGCATGCTGAGGCGTTGCGTATGTTGCTTGAAGTCGATCCAAATAGCCCTCGTATTGATGGTCTAATTAAATGGATACTTTTTAATAAAAAAGCAACAATGTGGGGCAGTGCAACAAATGCCGCAAAAGCAGTTTACAGTTTGCTTGATGCGATAAAGACTTGGGGTGTTCTAAGTCAAAATAAACATTATGATATTGCTTGGAACGGGCAAAATTATGCACTTGATTTCGGCCCGCTTGCCAAAGAAAGTAAGACTGTTTTCAGCGTATATGAACCGCAAGCAAATAATGAAAGTTTGAAAGCTAAAATTACACAAAATACTACAACAACGCAAGGCAAAAAAGCACAAAAAACTTTGCCGAGTTTTGCAACTTTGAGTAATTTAGTTATAAGCGATTTACCGCAAGAAGCAAGCCCGAAAGGTATTTTAAATATCACAAAATCTTATTACTTGATTAAGGAAAATACCGTCAGGCCGCTGCGTGAAAACGAAACCATCAAAGTCGGAGATAAAATTGAAGTTCGCTTAACTATAAAAGCAGAACATAACTTTGATTTCGTGATGATTCAAGATAAAAAGCCTGCTGCTTTTGACACGGAAAAATTGCTCTCCGGCTGGGTGTGGGACGGTTTAGCACGTTACGAAGATTTACAACTTGCGCAAACTAATTTCTTTATGGATTATGTGCCTGTGGGGACTTATGAACTTAAATATGTTTTGCGCCCGACGGCGAGCGGTGTGTTTAATGTCGGTTCAAGCCTAATGCAGAGCATGTTTGCACCTGAGGTTAGCGCACATAGTAACAGTTTTATAATTAAAGTTGAAGATTAGTTTAATTTCTTAACTTCTTCAAGCCATAAGGCGGAAGAAACATCACTCGGTAACCTTAAATCTGTTCGGGGGCTTAAAGATACTTCCAGTATCTTTGGGCCTTCGGGTGAGCAAGATCTCTTAAATTGTTGATTAAAAAATCTTCTGAAAAATACTTCAAGCCAATGTTTGATTTCAGCTTTCTTAAAATCACCTTTAAAGGTGGAAAGCGCAAGCTTATAAATTTCTTTTGGGCCGAAATTATTAACTAAAAAGTGATATAAAAAGAAATCGTGCAAAATGTATGGGCCAACTAAATCTTCCGTCTTTTGCGTAATTTTGCCTTTGCTTGCCGGTTTAAGTTCAGGGGAAATCGGTGTTGCCAAAATATCTTTTAAAACTTTGCTTACTTTTGCGGGGGCAGTTTTGGCATATTCAGCCACAATTTCCTGAATCAAAGTTTTTGGGATACCTGCATTTATACCGTACATTGAAAGATGATCTCCGCCGTAAGTTGCCCAACCGAGTGCAAATTCAGACATATCCCCTGTACCCAAAACCAGAGCACCGATTTTATTTGAAATATCAAATAAAATTTGTGTACGTTCACGCGCTTGGGCATTTTCATAAGCGGTATCAATAATATTTCTATTATGTTTTATATCTTTAAAATGTTGCAAAACAGCAGGTTTAATATCAATTTCTTCAAAATTTACGCCAAGTTCTTTGCATAAAATTTCTGCATTATTTTTCGTTTTTGCCGTCGTTCCAAGCCCGGGTAAAGTGTAAGCAAAAATATTTTTAAGCGGTAAATTTAACAACTTAAAAGTATGAACTGCAGCAAGCAGGGCCAAAGTTGAATCAAGCCCGCCGGAAATACCCAAAATAACTTTGTTTATTCTTGTTTGTTCTAAACGCCTTGCAAGCGCAAGTGCCTGTAAATTTAACACTTCAAGTAATTCTTGTTTATTTACCGGGCTAAAGGGATGTTGTACATCTTGCTTGCCTAAAATTTTTGCCGGTTTCGTTCTGGAAGTATTGTTAATTTCGCAAGTTATAATTTTAGATTGTGTTGTTAAACGGGGAGCTTCCTTTAAAAGAGAACCCCCATTATAAATTAAGATATTTGCGCTATAAACTGCTTCTGCCGAAGATTCCCCAAAAGCACTTGAAGCATAAATATAAGCACAATTTTGTTTAGCAGAATAAGCGGAAATTAAGTTTTTAAGTTTTTCTTGCTTACCTAAATATTCATAATTTGCCGACGGATTAAAAATAATTTTTGCGCTTTTTGGCATGGGGGGGATTTGTTTATTTAAATCAAGCCCTGTTTTAACTGTAAAAGTCGTGCCGAATGATTTAAAAATTAAATTTATACCAAGTGGCACTTTTTGCCCAAGTATTGAAATTTTGTTTTGTTTAATTTCTTTTGCCGATGTAAAATAGCGTGTTTCGCAGTTTTCAGCGGGAACAATACCCAAAGTTTTGCCCTTTTGTATTATGGCACTTGCATTAATTATTTGTTCCTGTATTTGCAAAGGTAAGCCGACAATTAAGACTATATTTAATTTTTTTGTTTCTTTTAAAATTGTGTTTAATGCTTTTAAAGCATTATCAATTAAAAACGGTTTTAAAAATAAATCTCCGCAAGTTGTACCTGTTAAGGAAAGTTCCGGCGTCATTATAATTTGTGCCCCTTGTTTTGCGGCAAGTTTTGTTAATTTGATTATATTTTGGGCATTTTTGCTTGTATCTGCTAAGCAAATGCGTGGGCATATAGCGGAAATTTGTATATTATTCTTCATATCTTATAACTTTATAGATAAACTATATAAATCTTCAAGTTGCTCAATCTTTTCTTTAGGGGTTTCCTTTAAAATAGGTGTATAAATTTCTTTCATGCCAAGGCGTGCGGCCTCTTTAACGCGACGTTCGGTTAAAGGTACTATGGCAACTTGCCCCAAAATGCCCACTTCCCCGATAAATGCGGAAGTACCGGAAATCGGTTTATCTTTTACAGAACTTATGACTGCGGCACATATTGCAAGGTCAAGTGACGGATCATTAATTTTTGTTCCGCCCGTTAGAGAAATGTAAACATCTTTATTGTCTAAATTTAAGCCGATATGCTTTTCAAGTGCGGCAAGCAACATTTGGCAGCGGTTTAAATCAAGCCCGGTTGCTATTCGGCGCGGATACGGAAAATGCGTTACAGAAGTTAAAACTTGCACTTCCGTTAAAATCGGGCGCGTGCCTTCCAAAGCAATAGAAAATGCACGGCCTATAATTTTTTTACTGCGTGAAGTTTGCGCGAAATACGCACTTGCGTCCAAAACATCTTCAAGCCCGGTTGCAGTCATTTTAAACAAAGCAATTTCGGAAGTAGAACCAAAGCGGTTTTTATGTGCACGGAGTAAGCGTAAAATATTATCTGAATCACTGTCAAAATACAAAACGGTATCAACCATATGTTCCAAAACTTTCGGGCCGGCAAGCGCACCGTCTTTGGTAACGTGGCCCAAAATAAAAGTGATAATCCCGCTTGGTTTTGTAGCACGCAAAATTTCACCTGCACTTTCACGTACTTGGCTTAAAGTACCGGAGGCGGAATTAAATTCCGGATGATAAACTGTTTGTATTGAATCTACTATCAAAACTTGCGGTGCAACTTTTTTTATTGCTTCCAAAATACGCTGAATATTTGTTTCGGAAAGTAAAAAAATATTTTCCCCGTCTGCTTTAAGGCGTTTTGCACGGGAGGCAATTTGTTCCAAAGATTCTTCCCCTGAAACATATAAAACTTTTTTGTTCTTTGATAAAGCAGAAGCAATTTGAAGCATTAAAGTGCTTTTACCGATACCGGGCGCACCGGCAAGCAAAGTTATTTGCCCGTCAACAAGGCCACCTGAAGTTAAGCGGTCAAATTCTGTTATACCTGTCGGGGTGCGTTTTTCTTCTTTTGCACTCGCCTCTTTTAGGGGGGTAATTTCAGAAGAAAATTCCGTAAAAGATTTTTTAGTTTTTGCGGTTTTCGATTCTTCCTGAATAACTTCTTCGGCAAAACTGTTCCATTCCCCGCAATCGGGGCAACGCCCTAACCATTTAGGGGAATTAAAACCGCATTTTTGACAAGTATAAATAGTTTTAAATTTCATAAATTCTCTAATTTGCCATTCTTGCAAGACCAAGCAAGGAAGCAAGTTCCTTATCTTCAAATGCTAAGTTTGCACCGATTTGCAAGGCAGAGGCCTCGGCAATATCATTATACCTAACATTTACGCCCACATTTTTGTTAATCCATGCCTGAGCACCGACTGCATAGAAAGGTTTATCAAACATACGGCCGTTGATTACGCGTTTGCGACCAAAATCAGTTGCTTCACCGTACAAAGTGAAGTTTTTAACCATAAAACTATTTGCTTTATAGAAGGGTTTAACTGCCGCGCGTACACCGCCGGAACCGCGAATCATACCTACAGCTAAATCGCCCCATTCATTATAAACACCTAGGCGTGCATCAATTTGATTAAAATCCCTAAAATCTTTATCATTTTTAGGCATATTATCTTTATTACCTAGGTTGGTAACACCGGCACTATAATAAGTATAACCGTTACCCGGAACAAATTTAATAAATAAATCTGAAGTGCTAAGATTACCGTCCGGTTGATAATATGTATCAAAAAGCCAGAAAATTCTGAATTTTGCCATTTGGCCGACAAATGTTTTTGCATCATCTGAAACTTGTTTGATATTTGCTAAAGTTTGTTCCACATCCTGTTTCATTTTTTCATCTGATACTAAAGCCGGGAATAAACCCTTGCCGGTTTGCAAATCTTGCATGACTGCATTTGAAGCTTTTGTAAGTTCGCTAACTTCTTGCATTGATTTTGTTAAATAAGGCCTTAAAGAAAAGATCAAATCATTTAAATTGCCGGAAAGATTACGTAAATTTTCAAGAGCAGCATTTAAATCTTCGGCGAATTTACCATTGTCATTTATACCACCTGTAAGGTTTTGTATAGAGTTTAAGGCATCAGTTATCATATTTGTAATTGAGGGTAAACTCATCCCTATTACATGGGATCCGGGTGGTAAAATACCGCTTTTTGGGTTGCCTTGTTCAATTTGTAAATAATTTGTACCGATTAAACTTGTAGCAGCTATGGCAAATTTCGAATCTTTGTAAATTATTACACCTTCATTTATTTTGAGAAGTGCTAAAATTTCCCCACCGTCAATTTTAAGTTCTTTTACTTTACCTACTTCAACACCGTTTAAACGAACATTTGATTTGGCCGGCAAACCTGAAACATCAGTAAAATGTACCGTGATATCATAACCTTTTGTTATGGAAAAACTGCCCAAGGCAAAAATACAAAGCCCTAGGAGCGCTATACCTATAAAAGTAAATAAACCGACTTTTGTTTCTGTACTCATAAATACCTCTTTAATTTGAGATTTTCATCTGTATCGGCCCGTTTGCCGACCCCTCAATAAATTGTTTAACATAAGGGTTTTGTGTTCTTTTAAATTCTTCCTTAGATGCCGCAAGTTGTACTTTACCCTCATAGAGCATGGCAAGAGTGTCTGAAATTTCAAAGGCACTTTTCATGTCATGCGTAATAACTATTGATGTCACTTCAAGTTTGTGCTTCAAATCCAAAATAAGTTGGCTGATGATTTCTGACATTATAGGGTCAAGCCCGCTTGTCGGTTCATCATATAAAATTACTTTTGGGTTTGTTGCCAAAACGCGCGCTAAAGATACGCGCTTTTTCATACCGCCGGAAAGTTCCGAAGGCCTTAAATTTTCAATATCTTTTAAGCCGACAAGTGCGAGTTTTTCTTTTGCAATTTTTGCATATTCGCTTTTTGGTGTATCTGTTAAATATTTTAAACCGAATGTAACATTTTCCCCAACGGTTAGAGAGTCAAATAAAGCACCTTCTTGAAATAAGTAACCGAAGTTCTTTCGTATTTTTGCCAACTGAAATTCATTGTTTATATGTGTAATATCTTTACCGTCAACAATAATTTTACCGCCGTCCGGTTCAAGTAAGCGAACAATACATTTAATTAAAGTGCTTTTGCCTGTACCTGATCCGCCGATAATAGTGGTAACCTCGCCGTCTTTGAATTCCAAATTAACGCCATTCAAAATATGTTTCGGGCCAAAATGTTTTTGTAAGTTTTCAATCTTAATCATACTATACCCCAAAAGCGTGTAAAATCGCTGTTAAGAAGTAGTCAATAACCAAAATCATTACCATGCTGACGACCACAGCACCCGTCGTTGCTTTACCGACGCCTTCCGCACCGCCCCTTGTATTAAGCCCTTTATAGCAGCAAATTACACCGATAGTAAAAGCAAACACAGTTGCTTTTATAAGGCCATGCATTAAATCATCCACACCTAAATAAGTGGTTATATCATTAGTGTAAGTACTTGATGGCACCCCTAAACCTTCAACACTTACTACATAACCGCCCAGAATACCCATTATGTTTGAAAATATTGTAAGTATTGGTATTGATATTGTAAAAGCAATTAAACGCGGAATAACCAAATATCTTATAGCATTGGTACCAAGTGTACTTAAAGCATCAATTTGTTCGGTAACTTTCATTGTGCCTATTTCCGCCGTAACAGCAGCACCGGCACGCCCGGATATAACAAAGGCAGTGAGTACAGGCCCTAGTTCGCGCACTAGGGAAAAACTTACAAGCAAACCGATATATAAAGGTTCACTTAAAATGCTTTGCATGGTGTTACCAGCTTGTAAAGCAAGCACCATACCGACAAATAAACCTGTCATCAAAATGACGGGCACACTTTCAATACCGATTTTAACTATCTGTTGCAAGGTTTGATTAACTTCAAGGGGGGTTCTTATAAACCAAAAAGTGGCATCTTTAATCATTTCGGTTGCTTGGCCGAATTGAGTAAAGAAAAAAATCAAAAATTTCCCCGTTTTTTTAAACATTTATACCCCTATACGCGGAACGCGACGTGCGATAGATGTTAATATTTCATAATCAATAGTTCCGCATTTTTCTGCAAGTTCCAAAGCAGGCAAATTTTTACCTATTAATGTTACTTCAGTGCCGATTTTAATATCGCCAAGTTCGGTAATATCAACCATCATCATATCCATAGTAATATTGCCAACCTGCGGGCAACGTTTACCTAAAATTTCTACTTCGGTTTTATTTGATAAAGCACGTGGATAACCGTCCCCATACCCTATAGGTATGGTAGCAATTTTTGAAGGCCTTTTGGTTATAAATGTTCTTTGATAGCCCACAGACACATTCTCCCTAATATCTTTTATAAACACAACTTTAGATTTTAAGGAAAGTACAGGTTCAAAACCCGGTTCCAAACCGTAGGCAAGATGCCCAAGGCGAACCATATCAAATTGTGCTTTAGGGAAATTTAAAAATGCTTGGGAAGCAGATAAATGCCTGATACCCATATTTAAATTTAGTTTTTTTGCATCTTCCAAAAGTTCGGTAAAATAAGTGAATTGTTGTTTTGAATATTCCGCATCATCTGCTTTTGCGAAGTGGCTGAAGGTTCCTTGCACTTCCACATAAGGTGCGGCATTTAAAATTTTAAGTATTTCTATAGCTGCCGGCCTGCGTGAACCAATGCGGTTCATGCCCGTTTCTTGTTTAACATGTGCATATGCTTTAAGTTTGAGTTTAGCGGAAAGTTCTGCCAAAAATTTTGCTGCCCTAACACTTGCTACTGCCACTGATAACTCATTTTTTATTGCATATTCAAAACACTCAAAAGGCCAAATACTGCCAAGGACTAAAATAGGTAAAGTTATCCCTCTTTTGCGGAGGACCATACCTTCTTCTATTGAGGCAGCACCTAAAAAATCTACAAGTTTATTGTCTTGTACGTATTTAGAAACCAGAACAGCATCATGCCCGTAAGCATTCGCTTTTACCAAAAGTAATATTTTTGTATTGCCTTGCGCCCTTTGTGCAATTAAATCTTTAGCTTTTAAAAGGTTATTCTTTAAAGCATTTAAATTTATTTCCGCAATTGTGGGGCGAAGGATTGGTATTGTCATAGCGGTATATCACTTGGGGCGACTAAAGTTTCTGCAACGGCTTCATCGCTAACAAGGGCAGGGTTTGTAAATAAAGTGTATTCGCTGTACCAGTTAAGGTCAATAGTTCCTACCGGACCGTTACGTTGTTTGGCTAAAATTAAGTTTGCTTTATTTCTTAAAGTTTCATCGTTCCACTTGTAATAACCTTCGCGGTGTATTAAGGCAACCACGTCCGCATCTTGTTCAATAGAGCCTGATTCCCTTAAATCTGAAAGTTGCGGGCGGTTATCTGCACGGCCTTTTTCGGTATTTCTGTTAAGTTGGGAAAGCGCAAGAACAGGGACATTCATAGTTCTTGCAAGTTCTTTCAACATCCTTGAAATTTCGGAAACTTCCTGTTGGCGTGATTCTACTTTTGCCTTGCCACTTCTGATTAAACCTATATAGTCAATAACTATAAGCCCGAGTTCTTTGCCTTGTTTTTGCAGTTCGCGTGCCAAACGGCGTGCGCGCATGCGAATTTCTGTTATAGTTACGGCTGGGGAATCATCAATAAAAAGCGGTTGTTCGCCGAGTTTTTGAATTTTTGAGGCAAGTTCACGCCATCTGGATTTTTGGAAAATGCCGGTACTTACATTGTGTAAACTAACCTGGGCCGCAGTACAAACCATCCTTTGATATATTTGAAAACGCCCCATTTCAAGAGAGAAAAGTGCAACCGGAAAATTCTTATCAAGCGCATTTTGAATAATATTCAAAGCCATTGCTGTTTTACCTTGAGAAGGGCGGGCTGCCAAAATAATAAGATCGCCTTTCCTAAGGCCACCGGTCATTGTGTCAAATTCAGTGAAACCTGTCGGAACACCTTTAATAGGATCTTTGTTGACGATAAGTTTTTCAATTTGATCCATTGCTTCTTGGGACATGTCTTTACTTGAAACAAGCCCCTGTTTAACTTGTTTTTGATTTAAGGTAAACAGTTTACTTTGTGCTTCGTCTATTAAATTGCTTGGTTCCTGTTCTGTATCTTTATAGCAACTTTCTACGGTAGAAGTAGAAATTTTAATAAGTTCCCTGATAAGTGCCGTATCATACACGATTTTGGCATAATGTTCTACGTGCGCTGCGGTGGAAACCTTTGACATTAGTTCCGCTAAATATCTTTCACCGCCGATTTCGGCCAAAAAGCCTTGGCGTTTAAGTTCTTCTGTTACTGTAATCAAGTCAACCGCTTGGTCTTTATCGGAGAGGGTTTTCATCGCCGTAAAAATCTTTTGATGTGCGGTTTTATAAAAATGTTCTGCGCTGACTATTCCGACAGCACGTTCAAGGGCATCTTGCTCTATCATCATGGAGCCGAGGAGTGCCATTTCAGCATCTAATGCTTGGGGGGGTAATTTTTCATTTGCCATACTCTTATATTATACCTTTTTATTAGCGTTAAAGTCTTTAGGTAACGGGGTAGATCTATTTTTTTAAGAAATTTTTAATTGCTTTAAAACTTTTTTCAGATATTATATGCTCAATCTTGCAGGCATCTTTAAGGGCGGTTTTCTCGTCTACACCCATAAACATAAACCAGGTAGAAAGGGTTTGGTGTTTGTCATAAACCTTTTTTGCAACTGCTTTGCCTTTTGGGGTTAGGGTTATGTGCAAGTTATCGTCTACTGCGATATATTTTTCGTCTTTCAGGGCCTTTAAGGCAATACTTACACTTGCCCGCGCGAAACTAAGGTAATTTGCAATATCAATAGCATGTACCTCTTTTTGCTCTTTAGACAAAATGTATATGATTTCCAAATAGTTTTCTTTAGATTCCGTAACACCCATAAAACAATTTTAACATATTTTAGTTTTTCCTGCCCTTTTTGTTTACAAGCAAACTGAAAAATGTTACTATTTACCTATAAATTATTGAAAAAATAAACCAGGGAAGATATTATGAAATTAATTCGTACATTTTTAACTGTAATTGTTTGTGTATTATTTCTATCCGCAGCAGATACCTATAAGCCTACAATAAATATGGTAGAAGCAGTAAATGCAGGGGATAAAAGGGCCGTTGAATATTATGCCAAACATGGTGAAAACGTAAACCAAAAAGATGAGAATGGAACCCCATTGCTTACATTGGCGGCCAAAAAAGGATATACGGAAGTCGTAGATATTTTAACCAAAGCAGGAGCTGATGTTAATGCCAAAGATAAGGGCGGACGTACGGCATTAATGTTTGCTGTTAATGGTGGGCATGTCGAAATCGTAAAAGTTTTAATTAAAGCTGGGGCTAGAGTGGGTGAGAAAAGTGATAAGGGAAATACTGCTTCAACGATTGCTCAAACTAAAGGTTATACTCAAATCGGAGATATTTTAAAAAAGGCTGATACAACTGTTAGAGAAGTAAATCCATCCAAATCAAGAGATTATATATTAATATCTTCCAGTGCGAAAGGGGATATAGAATCTGTAAAAGATATACTTAGAGAAGGTGCCAATGTAAGTGCAAGATATAAAGATCAAACGGCTTTAATGGCAGCGGCGGTTAATGGACACTCTGCAATTGTTGATATTCTAATTGCGGCAGGTGCAAATGTTAATGCCAGGGAGAAAGTAGGTGTTGATTATACTGTTTTGATGCTAGGTGTATATGGCGGTAATGTTAAAGTTGTAGCATCTTTAATTAAAGCCGGTGCCAAAGTAAATGCAAAAACAAAAGACCAATTTACAGCCTTAATGTATGCCGCAAAAGAAGGGCACACCGAAATCGTAAAAGTTCTAATAAAAGCCGGTGCTGATGTCAATGCGGCAACCCCTTGCCCGGTAAGTGAAACAGCCTTATCAATTGCTGAATACAAAGGATATACCAAAATAGTAAGTATTTTAAAGACTGCCGGTGCAAGCCAAACGCAGAGATGCCAAAATATTACACAGACCTCATCTGGTGTAGTGGGTAAGACTCAATCTGTAAAGGCCGTTACCCCAAAAAGCACGGGAGCAAATACAAAAAATAAAGGTAAAGTAACGGAAACACAAGCATATAAGGATGTTATGCTAATACAAGCAAGTAAAAGGGGTAATGTAGAACTTGTAAACGATTTAATAAAAAGGGGAGCCGATGTTAATGCAAAATATAAAAAGAGTGGTGCTACCGGTTTAATGTGTGCTGCTAATGGGGGATATACCGAAATTGTTGATATTTTGATTGAAGAGGGGGCAGATGTTAATGTAAAGAATAATCAAGGACAGACAGCTTTAATCTTTGCAGCTGATAATGGCTATACTGATATTGTAAATATTTTAATTAAAGAAGGGGCAGATGTAAATGTACGAGATATTATAATAGGATTTACACCCTTGATACATGCGGCTTCCGGAGGTCATACCGAAACTGTAAAAACTCTAATTTCAGCCGGGGCAGATCTTAATGTAAAAGATGTACGCGGATTTCCGGCTTTAGCATATGCGATTGATAGAGGTTATACAGATATTGAAGAAATTTTAAAAGATGCAGGTGCAAGATAGTTTTTGAAAACTCAATAGATAGTTTAAAGTTCCTGCCCTTTAAAAGTGCGGCCGGCAAGGTGGCAGAAAACGATTGCAGGTATCAAAAATACTATTGCAATAAAAACAGCCAACTGCAAATCAAATACTTGCGAAATTTTACCGATAGCCATCGGCGAAAGAGCATCCCCCAAGGCATGAATAATAAAAATATGGAAAGCAAACGCCATAGAGCGTATCTTAACTGAAGTTAAACTGATAATCGCCGCATTTAAACTTGTTTGCATGAAAACGAAACTCATCGCTATACCAAAGCAAATAAGGGCAAGTAATTTTGCCTCACATAAAAGTGCCAAAAGCCCAAGCGGTAATGCTACCAAATATCCTAGTAAACTAGTATAAAAATAGGCTTTCTTTGTAAATTTATTTAAAAAATCAGCAAGCACACCGCCACCCAAAGTGCCTATTGAACCGGCAATAATTATCATTATTCCGAAATATGTTCCTGCCTCTGCAACGCTAAAGCCGAAATACCTGTGGAAATATGTTGGCATCCAAGCGGCAAGGCCACCCAAAGTAAATGTTGCCATTGCTTCGGCGAGGCATACATAAACAAAACTTTTGCTTTTAAAAAATTGTAAATAATTTGAAATTTTAATTTTTTCTGTATTTCGTATTTTGCGTTTATCTTTAATATAAACAAATGCCCAAACACCTAGCAAGAAACCCGGAACGGATAAAATGTAAAATGCCATACGCCAACCATAATGTTGACCGATTACCCCACCCAATAAATACCCCAGTGCACTGCCAAGCGGTAAAGCAAGCCCTAAAATTGCAAGTATGCGGGCACGGACATTTTCATTAAAACCTTCCGCCGCAAGAGAGGGGGAAACACTTGTAAACCCAGCCTCACCTACACCGATGAAACTGCGTGCTATGGCGATATTGTAAAAATTTTTTGCAAGTGCTGTTAATGCTGTAGCCGTACTCCATAAAACCGCGCAAACGGAAAGCCAAATGTAGCGGGGGGATTTAGCGGCAAAATAGCCAATAATAGGTGCAGTTAAAGTGTAAACAATCATAAAAACCGAACCTAATAAACCAAGTTGCGCATCATTTAAGTTTAAGTCTTTTGAAAGTAATGGAAAGACGGCAAAAAGCACTTGCCTGTCAATATAATTGAACAAGTTAATTAAAAGTAAAATCAGTAAAATTACTTTTGGGTTCATTTTATCTTGTTTGCCTTAAGGCTTCATACAAACAAATTGCCGCGGAAGTAGAAAGATTTAAAGAACGCACATCACCCGGCATAGGAATAGTATATAATTTATCGGCATATTTTGTGTAAAAATTACGCGGAAGCCCGCAAGATTCGGAGCCGAAAATTAAATAATCATTTTTCTCAAATTTAATATCCCACAAACATTTTTTGCCTTTTGTAGAAAAGAAAAACAAACGTGCATCCTTTGGCAAATTATCAAAAAATTCATCACAGGTGGGAACTAAAGTATATTTAAGTTTTGGCCAATAATCAAGGCCGCTGCGGCGTATTTCTTTATCAGAGATTTTAAATCCCAGTTTCCCGACAAGGAATAAATGCGTATTTGTTGCCACGCAAGTGCGGCCGATATTGCCCGTATTAAACGGAATTTCCGGGTTAATAAGAACAATATTCAAGGTGCACCTACCTATATTACATTTCCCAACGTACAAAAAGTGGTGTAAAAGGGTGCGGAATATTTGCGTTAAAAGGTAAAATCCTTAAAACATAATCCTGACGGCCACTTGTTTCGGGCTGAATCTCAAGTTCATATTTATATATGCCATTTTCTTGTTTAACAAGATTCATAGCCATATCTTTTGAACTTTCAAAGGCACCGCCCATACCACGTGTACCGACTTGTAATTGTACCACTACATCTTGCGGTTTTAAAGAACCTAAAGTAACATCAGCCTTAATTTTTAATTTTTGTCCGACAAGTATTTCTCCGTCAATTTGACCTGTTCTGTCTGTTATAGTTACTTGTGGCCAATTATCCGCAATTTGTTTACGCCATTTGGCAACTTCTGCAGTACGCCCGGTTGTGTTTAACATGCTGCCGTAATAATGTGCTTTGGTGTAGAATTTATCATAATATTCCTGCACCATGCGGTGTGTGTTAAAGAAAGGTACTATTTTTGAAATGGAATCTTTCATCTTGCTTATCCATTTTTGCGGTAAACCGTCCGCATCTCGGTCATAATAAGTAGGGATAACTTCTTGTTCAAGCAAGTTGTAAAGTGCTTGGCTTTCAACTTCATCACGTTCATTATCATCTTTATAGGTATCGGAACCGGTTATTGACCAACTAAAATCACATGGGCCGACTTCGTCCCACCAACCGTCAAGTATTGACAAAGCCAAAGCACCGTTTAAAGCCGCTTTCATACCGCTTGTGCCGGATGCTTCCATAGGTCTGATTGGGTTATTAAGCCAGACATCAACACCTTGTACCATGTATCTTGCCAGGTTCATGTTATAATCTTCGGCAAAAACAATTTTGCCTTTAAATCTAGGATCAAGCATATAGGTAAATATTTTTTTAATAAATTCTTTGCCTGCGCTATCTGCCGGGTGTGCTTTACCAGCGAATACAAATTGTACCGGTCTTTTTGGATTATTAACAATTTTTGCTAATCTTTCCGGATCTTTAAAAAGCAAAGTTGCACGTTTATAAGTTGCAAAACGGCGTGCAAAACCGATAGTCAAAACGCCTTCTTCCAAAACATTTTCCGCAAGTTTTATTGTTTGTAAACTTGCCGCCATACGGTGTGCTTGGCGTACTGCTTTTGCTCGGATATGTTTAATAAGTTTGTCTTTGCGTATATTATGTATATTCCAAAGTTCATCAGTAGGGATATCATATACTTTGTTCCAAACATTTTGATCAAAATTATCTAATGGGTTTGAGGCATTACTTAAATATTTTTTATACAAATCATTATGTTCATGGCTTACCCAGCTGGCTGAATGTACACCGTTTGTAATGCTTGTTATCGGTACTTCGTTTACATTTAAATTCGGCCAGACTTTATGCCACATTTCACGGGAGACTTTACCATGTAATTTTGCTACGCCGTTTAAGTAAGCGGAAAGTTTTAAAGCAAAAACCGTCATGCAAAACATTGGGGATTCGGGCGTTTCTTTACCGTAATCTAAAAATCTATCCCAGCCGATGCCAAGTTGCATGACATAAGGTTCCATAAATTTCTTAACTAAATTAAAATCAAAATGTTCATTACCTGCAATTACAGGCGTGTGGGTGGTAAATACTGAAGTTGCCCAAACAATTTCGCGTGCCTCGTCAAAGGAAATTCTGCGTTCTTGCATAATTTCAATGATGCGTTCGCAAAGTAAAAATGCGGAGTGTCCTTCGTTAATATGATAAACAGTCGGTTTTAAACCAAGTGCTTTTAAAGCTTTTACACCACCTACACCAAGAACAATTTCTTGTTTAATTCTGTTTTCCCTATCACCGCCGTAAAGTTGTTCGGTAATAGTTCTGTGTTGGGGTGGGTTTTCAGGTAAATTTGTATCAAGCAAATATAAGCAAGTGCGCCCTACGGGAACGCGCCAGATCATTGCTTTAATAGTTTCGCGGCCTAAAGGAATATCGACGGTTAAGTGGTTGCCATCTGCTTTTAACATAGGTTCAACGGACATGTGTGCCCAGTCATTTTCCGGGTATTGTTCGCCTTGCCAACCGTCTTTATTTAAAACTTGTTTAACATAACCTTTTTGATAGAATAAACCGACACCGATTAAAGGTAAACCGAGGTCGCTTGAGCTTTTGATATGATCGCCTGAAAGCATACCAAGACCGCCGGAATAAATCGGCAAACCTTCGCCGATACCGTATTCCATTGAAAAGTACGCGGTTAAAAAGTTGTCTTTGCCTTGCCCTTTAATTTTATTAAACCAAGTATTTTGCTCTTTTTGATAGTTTCTGTAAAGGGACTCTACATAATTAAGTTGTGCAATAAAATCTTTATCACGGCTAAGTTCTTCTAAGCGTTTTTGTGAAACCGTTGCCATAAGCCATTTTGGCATACGTAAACTTTGTTCCCAAAGTTTTTCGTCGATTTTAACAAATAAATTGATAGCGTCCCAATTCCATGCAAACCACATATTGTTGGAAAGTTCTTCCAAGAATTTCATATTATCCGGCAAATCCGGTGTAACTTTAAATGAATGAATTTTCATAAAATCCCCTTAAATGGTGTATATATATAGTATAGCAAATTACAACTTAAACTTATTTTTAAAATTGCGTTCCATATCACGCGAAACAGCTTTGTCTTTTAAAGTCTTGCGTTTATCATATAGGTGTTTACCTTTTGCCAAAGCAATTTTTACTTTTGCCCAACCGTCTTTTATGTAAAGTTCTAGCGGAACTATTGTTTGCCCCTTAACTTCACTTGCGGCTGCAAGTTTGTTTATTTCCCTGCGGTTTAAAAGCAATTTGCGTGTTCTCGTTGGGTCCAAAGCTGTATGAGTATTAAAAACATAGGGCTTAATATTCATGTTAAGAATTTGCGCTTCCCCATTATCTACACGCACGAAAGCCGCCCTCAAAGAACATTCTTTGTTGCGAATAGATTTAATTTCTGCACCAAGCAAGACAAGGCCTGCCTCAAAAGTATCTAAAATGAAATACTCATGCAGGGCTTGGCGGTTGGTAGCGATTACTTCTATGCCTTTCTTTCTCATACATATATTTTAGCATTTTAGGAGTAAATTTTTGCTTGTTTATATTAGGCCTATATAGGTCCTTTGGGTACTTTTATCTGAGCCTTTTGGACCTTGTTTTTTATTTCTTTTTCCTTTAAACTTTACAATAAGCAGTAAACTAATGAGGAGGAATGTATGAAACGAATAAACAATGCAATCAGTTTAGTAATGGCGGTAGTAATGTTAATTACCGGCACCCCTGCTTTGCAAGCCTCAGAGTTGGCTTTAGACAGGGCACAAATGGCAGAATTGCAAAAAGAGATTTTGCAAAATGTTAAACTGGATTTTAACTCAACAAAAGATCCTGTACAAGAGTTAATGGATAGGTATGAACAAGCAAAAATTAATAATGAAGCAAGAATAAAAGAACTTAGTGAAATAAATGAAGTAGAAGTAGAGGCTGCAAAGGAATATTTAGAAAAGTTAAAGGAAGATGTTAAGAAGGCAGCCAAAACTGAAGCTTATGCTAAAATCCCCAGAAAAGAAAGAAAAATAGTGGCACTTAGCACTAACTTGTTTGATAGGATAAGAGATGTGGAAAGAGAAGTATTAGAAACAGATGATACTTTAGAGATCGTTGCATATGAAATTATGACAGTATCGGTGATAAGTATAGTTGTAGGAGGTTTACTGTGGGGTCTTGGAACATTATTCGGTCATTTGATAGATGATGCGGGTTTAATTATAACAGGAAAAGTAGGGAAAGTAATATGTGCTGTAGGGTATGGCACATTTGTTGCTTTAACATTTTTATTGCTTGTACGAGAACTTTGCACAATTTCATACAAACCGGTAATAAGTTCTACTATGAGTGTAAATGACACCATTAAAGTATTTAGTGAAAAACCATTTATGTTTCTTGATCAATTCGAAAACGTATATGAATATGCAAATTTGTATGATAAATGCCCCGAACTTTTAAAAGATGCAGTAGATATTGAATTTTATGTTTCTAGTAACCCGAATTTACGAAATATGAAAGATAAATTGTTCACTCAGACCATATATTGGTATCAAAAGAAACCGCAAGAGAGAGTTGCAGAATTACACAAATTAGCCGAACGTTTAAGAGCGGAAGCAAAAGCAGGTGCAAAAGAACAATTCAACAACTTAAAAGTCGGCTTAGAAGAAGCATAATAAACATTTAAATAAAGAGAGATCCCCATTTGGTTTTATAAATGGGGGTTTCTTTTTTAAAAACGTTGTGAACTCATACAACAGTACCTAAAATATATTTATTTTTTAGTATAATATAAAAAGGGGAGTTTATGAGTACACTCGTAATAATAATTTTGACCATCATAATTTTGCTCGCTTTGTTTTTGCCTTTTATGGTACATACGGTGGAGCAACAACTTGAGGCCTTTTTGTTTGTCCTCGGTATTATTGCTGTTACTGCTATCGGGGCATGGAATTGGCATCTTGTAACAGATGCTATAACAGAGCCTATAAAAATCTCTTTAGCGGTTTTAATCATTGGTTTGCTTTTCAAAAAATTTAGATTAAAGATAACACATTTTATTGAGCATATTGAATCAAAAATCGGACTTAAAAAAACTATTATTTTACTTGTAGGTGCATTAGGTTTTTTCTCAAGTGTGATAACTGCAATAGTTGCCGCTTTAATACTTTGTGAAATTGCCGCAACTTTACGCTTAACCAGGCGCGATACGATACACGTTATAGTTATGGGTTGTTTTGCGATAGGCCTTGGGGCAATTTTAACGCCTATCGGTGAACCGCTTTCAACAATAGTTGTTAGCAAACTTTCAGGTGAGCCGCATCATGCCGGTTTTTTCTATTTACTTAAATTGCTTTGGTATTTAATCATACCGGGTGTTGCCTTTTTTGCTTATATGGCAGGGCGTACCAAGGATGAACAAATCAAAAGCCAGCAACATGTAACAATTGATAGTTCAAAAGATATTTTGATACGTGCGGCTAAAGTATATTTGTTTATTATGGCTTTGGTTTTCTTCGGTCACGGGCTTACGCCTTTGGCTGAAATCAGTATTATGAAACTGCCTTTGGCTGCATTATATTGGGCAAACTCAATTTCCGCAATTTTAGATAATGCTACACTTGCTGCTGCGGAAATTGTACCGACGATGACAAATACTCAAATTGAATTTTTACTTATGGGTTTAGTTGTCTCAGGTGGTTTTTTGATACCGGGTAATATCCCGAACATTATTTGTGCTTCAAAATTTAAAATTAAAAGTAAGGAGTGGGCAAAGCAGGCTTTGCCGATAGGTATTGCTTGCATGTTAGTTTACTTTGTGTTGCTTGAACTTTTGCCTAAGGTAAAATAAAATGATAACTTTAACAGATGCATTAATCCGTTTAGCAATATCATTCTTTTTGGGTGCTGTCGTCGGTTTTGAAAGGCAGTATCATGAAAAGCCGGCAGGATTTTCTACAAACACTTTGATTTGTATAGGTTCAACTGTCTTTGCTTTGATTTCTTTGCTTTCTGCAAAATATTTTGGCGGTGATCCGGCCAGAATTGCAGCACAAATTGTAACCGGTGTAGGTTTTTTAGGTGCGGGTTCAATTATCAGGGAAGGTAATAAAATTTCGGGTTTGACAACTGCTGCAGGTATTTGGGTTGTAGCTGCTATCGGTATGGCAATAGGTTATGGGGAGTTCGGTATAGCATGTTTTGCCGTTATTTTGGTTTTACTCCTGCAAGTATTTCGCCGTAAAATTTTAAATGCTTTTGAGTCGGTAAAAACTTTCGAATATATAACAATCAAATGCGAACCTGATATTCAACTCGTTACAAAAATTGAAGATGCTATTAAAGCGGAAGGCGTAACCGTAGTTAAGAGCCATTTTTACAAAGTAGACGGTAAACTTGTTATAAAACTTGTTACGGATATGTCCGAAAAAACTTTTAAGACGATTTTTAAAAAATTATTAACCTTTAAGGAAATTATTAGTTTGGACCGTTAATTATGAAAAATATTAAACAAAAAACTGTAACAATTGGTAAAATAAAATTTTCAAACGCTTTGCCTTTGGTTTTCATTGGCGGCCCTTGTGTGATTGAAGGGGAAAAAGTGTTTTTAGATACCGCTAAACAAATTTGCACTTTAATGAAAAAGGCAAAAGTTCCTTTTATTTTTAAAGCCTCTTTTGATAAAGCAAACAGAAGTTCAATAAATGCTTACCGTGGAGTCGGGCTTAAAAAAGGCCTTGAGTTGCTGGCCGAAGTCAAACAGAAATATAATGTACCGATTTTAACCGATATTCATGAACCTTATCAGGCTAGTGTTGTTGCAAAAGTTGCAGATATTTTGCAAATTCCTGCTTTTCTTTGTAGACAAACCGATTTGGTTTTGGCAGCTGCAAAAACAGGGAAAGTTATAAATGTGAAAAAAGGCCAATTTTTAGCACCTCAAGGTGTTAATGAAATAATCAAAAAAATTGAAAGTACAGGCAATAAAAACATTTTGCTTACTGAGCGCGGTGCAAGTTTCGGTTACGGTGATTTAGTGGTTGATATGCGTAGTTTTGAAATCATGCGCCGCACCGGCTATCCCGTTGTTTTTGATTTAACACACTCTATGCAAAAACCTGTTGGGGCAGGTTTAACCGGAGGAGATAAAACTGTTGCACTTACTTTGGCGCGTGCTGCCGCAGGTGCAGGTATTGCCGCTGTGTTCTTTGAAGCACATCCGCACCCGGAAAAAGCCCTTTCAGATAAAGCAAATACTTTAAGTTTACCCGAATTAAAAGAAGTTATAAAACAAATGACTGCGATTGATGAGGTTACAAAATGCCAAAGGATGAGTTAAAAGAAACTTTAACTAAAACTTTAAAGGTTATCGCCATTATTTATGCTGTTTTACTTGCTTTATTTTTTGCTGTTAGCGCGGTAACAGACAAATTACCTAAACCTTATCATAAAAGAACCATTTCAGCGGAGGTTACCCCATGGCTAAAATAAACAAAAAAATGCAAAATTCAGATATTTTAAAAATAGCAAAGGAAGTTTTTATTTCGGAAGAAACCGCCCTTAAAGACAGTGCCAAAATTTTGGATAAAAATTTCGTTAAAGCAGTTACACTCGTCAGTAAATCAGGGGGGAGGTTGGTTGTTGTAGGTATCGGCAAAAGCGGGCATATAGGCCGCAAAATTTCCGCTACTTTGGCTTCAACAGGTACGCCGTCATTTTTTGTGCATCCCACAGAAGCCTTGCACGGTGATTTGGGAATGATTACAAATAAAGATATTGTTTTGGCTTTATCATTTTCAGGCGAAACAGAAGAATTAAGTAAAATTCTAACGCCTCTTAAAAAAGAAAAAATTAAAATTATTGCTTTAACCGGGCATAAAAATTCCACACTCGGTAAAATGGCTGATATTTGCCTTGAAGTCAAAATTAAACGTGAAGCTTGCCCCTATAATTTAGCACCCACTTCTTCCACGACAGCAATGCTTGCTTTGGGCGATGCTTTGGCAATTTGTTTAATGAAAATCAAAAATTTCCATAAAGAAGATTTTGCCTTTTTTCATCCCGGCGGTACACTTGGTAAACTTTTAACTTATTTTGTAAAAGACATCATGTTTAAAGGCAAAAACCCTGTTGTTTTAGAGGGTGCAACAGTGCAAGATGCATTGTTTGTTATGACAAAAAATAAAACTGGTGCAGCAGCTATCGTAGATAAAAAAGGTTCATTAAAAGGTTTTTTTACAGACGGTGATTTGAGAAGGTTACTCCAAAAAAAGCAAAATGTTTTGGATTTAAAAATTACTGAAGTTATGACTAAAAACCCTTTTGCCTTCCCCCAAGATATGCCTGCTATTGAGGCCGCAAAAATAATAAATGCCCGCAAATTTGATAATGCCCCTGTGATAGATAAACATAATAAAGTTATCGGTTTTTTAGATAAGGATAATTTAATTGAATTTATTGCTCTAGCAAAAAAATAAAATGAAAAAACTTTTAATTTTAACCTCTTTAATTTTACTTAGCGCTTGTCAAAAAAATACTTCAAGTGATGGCACTACTGTTCCTGCACAAAGGGCGGAAGGCGTTGTTATGAGGGAAACTGCCGGCGGTGAAAGCACTTGGCAACTAAAAGCAACTTCAGCTGATTTTTATGACAACCAAGATGTTTTGATGGATAACCCTAAAATTACTCTTAATCAAGAAAAGGGTGATGCAATTTTAACAGCCAAAAAGGGAACTTTTAAAGATGGCATAATAACTTTTATAGGTTCTGTTGTCGTCACTGTTCAAGAAGAAGATTTAAAACTTACAACTTCTAAACTTTATTATAATACAAGCACAAAAATAGCATGGACTGATGTCCCCTTTGTATTAAAACGCAGCGGTGTTACCGTTAAAGGTAAAGCATTTACGGCAGATAAAGGATTTTCAAATATTGAAATTTTTAAACAGGTTACAGATTTACCGCCTGATTTAAAGGGATTACAACCGCTAAAATGAGGAAATTATTTTTATTTTTCACTTTTATTTTTCTTGCCCCGTTTGTTTTTAGTCAGACGGAGCAAGATTTATCTATGCTTCTTGGCGGTATGGTAAAAAGTGATAAATGGATCATAAGGAAAGATTCTTCCGAAGAAGAATTTATAGGTAATGTTCATTATGAAAATGATATGTATAAAATTTCTGCAGATAAAGCCCTATCAAAAAGAAAAGATAAAACTTATGAACTTTCCGGTAATGTTTTTCTATCCCGCAGCGAAGATAATACGACCATAACCTTAAATGCCGGGCGCGTTTTTTATAATCAAAAAAAAGATACGGGTTTTGCAGTAGCTGCCACCAAAAAACAAGTTAAAATAGTTTACACAACGCCCGAAAATGTGTATACTTTACTTGCAAACAAGGTGGAATTTTCAAATAAAGCAAATTTTTTTAAAGCCAAGGGTAAAGTGCAATTAAGCGATAAAGAAAACACTTTGAAAGCTGATGAAGTAACATTTAATAGGGCCACCGGTATTTTTGAGGCAATTTCAGTTCGCCCGATAGTACTTGGCAAAAATAAAGACGGCAGTTATGCTTTGGAAGCAGATAAAATGATTGTTAACACTAAAACCGGTAAATTTCAAGCAACGGGCAAACCGCAAGGTTGGTTGACTATGGCAAAAGATTTAATGACACAAGAAAATTTGAAAAAGTTAAAGGAATAATTATGGAACTTAAGGGTGTAGATTTAAAAAAGGCATATAAAGAAAGGCTTGTAGTTAAAGGGGTATCTTTAAAAATAAATTCCGGGGAAATTGTCGGGCTTCTTGGGCCAAACGGTGCCGGGAAAACTACTTCATTTTATATGATAGTCGGTTTCATTGCGGCTACTTCCGGTAAAGTTTTTATTGACGGTAAAGATGTAACTGCTTTACCAATGTACGAGCGCGCACGTTGTGGGCTTGGTTATTTGGCGCAGGAACCTACAATTTTCCGCGGTTTAACTGTGGAAGAGAACTTGCTTGCTATTTTAGAACGCCTTGAACCTGATGTAAAAAAACGCGCAGACAGGGTGGATCAATTATTAACGGAATTCGGGCTTACTAAACTTGCCAAACAAAAAGCGTGGACACTTTCCGGCGGGGAAAAGCGCCGTATGGAAATTGCCCGTTGTATGATAAGCAATCCAAAAATTATTTTGCTTGACGAGCCTTTTGTAGGTATTGACCCTATAACCGTTGCCGAACTCAGGGAAATGATTTTTAAACTTAAAAGCCGCGGGCTTGGTATTTTGATTACTGACCATAATGTCCGCGAAACCTTACCTTTAACCGAACGTGCTTATTTAATTTATGACGGTAAGATTTTAGTTGAAGGCAGCCCTGATAAACTTTTAAATGATGAAAATGCCCGAAAATTATATTTAGGTGAAAACTTTAAGATGTAGTTTAAAGGATTAAAATGATATTCAGTGCAGGAAATTTTTTACTTATTGGCTCCGTACTTTTATTTATCAGCATTTTAGCTGGTAAAACGGGTTATCGTTTTGGTGTACCGGCCTTGCTTTTGTTTTTAATTGTAGGTATGGCTTTTGGCAATGAAGGTATTGGTATACAATTTTCAAACTTTAAGGCAACGCAATTTATCGGAGTGGTGGCTTTAAGCATTATTTTGTTTTCGGGCGGTATGGATACAAGGGACGTTGATATTAAACCTATTGCAAAAGAAGGTATAGTTTTATCAACTGTCGGTGTTATTTTAACGGCTTTATTTACAGGTTTGTTTGCTTATGCTTTTCCATCTCTAAAATTAGAACTTGGTTTAATTGGATGTTTGCTTTTAGCCTCTGTAATGTCATCAACAGATTCAGCCTCCGTATTTTCAATTTTACGTGCAAAAAATTTACATATTCAAGGCAATGTACGCTCTTTGCTGGAACTTGAAAGCGGTAGTAATGACCCAATGGCTTATATGCTTACTATTATGCTTATCAGCCTAGTTAAATTAAGCAATTTAAGCCTTGATATCATGCTTTGGACATTGGCTTTGCAGTTATTTTTAGGAATAATATTTGGCTATATTTTAGGGCGTGCTTCTGTTTTTATAATGAACCATATAAATTTAGATTATTCTTCCCTATATTCCGTTTTGCTTTTGGCAATTTGTTTATTTATTTTTTCAGTTACAGATGCTTTGCACGGTAACGGTTATTTGGCGGTTTATATAGCAGGCCTTGTTGTAGGTAATAATAAAGTAGCTTATAAGAAAAGTGTTGTTGTGTTTTTTGACGGTATAGCCTGGCTTTGCCAAATAATAATGTTTTTGGCACTGGGCCTTTTAGTGAATCCCAGTGAACTTATTTCTATCGCACCTTTGGCAATCGGTGTCGCTTTGTTTATGACTTTTATTGCAAGGCCTTTGACGGTATTTTTATGCCTTTTGCCTTTCAAGAAAATAACAAGGAACGGGAAGCTTTTTATTTCTTGGGTTGGGCTTCGCGGGGCAGTACCGATAATTTTTGCCACTTACCCCTATGTTGCCGGTGTTCCTTTTGCAAAAACAATTTTTAATATAGTATTTTTTATAACAATTATTTCTTTAATCTTGCAAGGTACAACAGTTCCTTTGTTTGCCAAAATATTCGGTGTTATAGAAACTGATTATAAACATAAAGATTTTGCCGTATATGTACCGGAAGATATTGCAATAACTTCGGAAATTAAAGTCACGCCTGAAATGTTAAAACATGGCAATACTATTCGACAACTTGGGCTTGAAGATAATGCTATTCCCATAATGTTAAAACGCGGCGGTAAATACATACTTGCGCGTGGTGTAACCGAACTTCAAGAAGGGGATAAACTTTTGCTTATCGCCAAAAAAGAAGACGACTTAAATACGTTATGTGCGAATTTAGATATCAAAAATTGCGAAGTTTACCGGGATGAATAATTTGCTTAATTTTTGTTCTTACTAAACTCACATCCGCAGTATTTTTGAATATATAAATTAAGTTCTTTGACGGTTTTAAGGCCCTCTTGCTCACCTGAATTTTTGCGCCAATTTGTGAAATCATAAGTGATATCAAATTCCTTTTGTGCAATTTCAGCCGCTTTATTTACACTTTCCAAATCTTTGTAGCGGGAAATACCTAATACCGAACTAAATTCGTCAAAACCATTTTCCTTTGCATATTTCGCCGCTTGTCTTAAACGGTATAGAAAACACCTTTTACAACGCGCTCCGCGTTCAGGCTCATTTTCAAAACCTTCGGCAACTTCTTTTAGCCATGTTTCATGGTCATAAGGTAGTTCAATAAAATTTATACCGAAATTTTCACACACCTTTTTATTAGCATTTAATCGTTTTTGATATTCTTCAAACGGTGCGATATTCGGGTTAAAAAATAAAACAGTAAAATTCTTGCTCTCAGTGGCAAGTTTTTTAATTACGCCCGCGCTGCAAGGCGCGCAACAAGAAAGTAAAAGTAAATTTCCCATACTTAATTATATCAATTAAATTGTATAATTTATGTATGACTATTGTTTATCAATTTAAGGGTTCACTCTATATAAATTTAACCAACCGTTGCCCAAACGCTTGTGTATTTTGCGCAAAATCTAAGGGCAGCAAAATATTTAATGGTTATAATTTAGATTTGGGCGGTAAAGAACCGACAGCACAAGAAGTTTTAGCTGAAATTGATAAACAAATTTCTTCCGGTTTTACTCCTAAAGAAATTATTTTTTGCGGTTATGGGGAGCCAACAATGGCACTTCCGGTTTTGCTTGAAGTCGCTAAAAATTTAAAGGCAAAATATGCATACCCTTTACGTATTAATACTTTGGGGCTAGGCTCACTTGTTTGGGGGCGTGATATTACAAAAGAACTTGCCCCTTATATTGACAAAATAAATATTAGCTTAAATGCTACTGATAATGAAAATTGGCTCAAGATCGTACGCCCGGCACCAAAGTATGCGGAAAAATCTTTCCAGGCCATGCAAGATTTTGTGCGCTGCGCTGCAAAAAATATAAAGGAAGTTGCTGTATCCGTCGTAAGCAATCAAGGTATTGACATTAAGAAAGCAGAGGAACTTGCCCGCTCTCTTGGGGCTAAGTTTTTTGTGCGGGAGTATTTCGATGCAGAATAATACTTTGAATATTCATGCTTTGCTTTTCTACGGTTTTTTATGTGGGGCTTTGGCAGTTGTATTTATGGTCAGTTTTCAACATTTTGAAAATTTTTACCAACCGCAAGTTATCGCAAGGCCAAAGTATGTGCAAATACCTGCAAGACAAAAAAGTGTTGAAAATTTAAAACCGCAAAGTGTAACATTTTCTTATGTTTCACCGTCGGCAAAAGAAGTGCAGCTTGTGGGTGATTTTAATGCTTGGGGTGCTTACCCTTTGACTTTAAATAAAGGCGAAAATGATATCGAAATTTTTACCATAAACCTTGCTTTGCCGAAGGGGAAATACAAATACCGTTTTTTTGTTGATGGCAAAAATGCTCTTGACGAAAGTGCCGCAAAAACAGATTTTAACGGTGAAGTGTATAATGTTTTAGAGGTTAAATAATGCAAAAATTAAAATTAACTTCTCAAAATCCTGCCGAAACAAAGACTATAGCCCGTAATATTGCCTCACACTTAAAAGGGGGGGAAATTTTATTTTTTGAGGGCCCGATCGGTGCCGGGAAAACAGTAATGGTAAAAGAAATTGTTAAAAGTTTCGGTGTTAAAAAAACGCCGGTAAGCGCAAGTTTTTCACTATTAAAAAAATATAAAGGAAAACAATTTAATTTATATCACGCTGATTTATTCCGCCTGGAAGAAGGGGAAATGTTTAACCTCGGTTTTGAAGAAATGCTTGAGGATCAAAATTCCGTCTTGCTTGTTGAATGGCCTGAACCTGCAAAAAACTTTTTCCCGAATTCCAGGCTTGAAATAAGTGTTGCTTTGCTTGAAGGGGACAAGCGGGAAATAACCCTAAAAGCACTTGGTAAAACAGCACAAAATTTACTTGAGGTTTTACAAAAAAAATTATGCAAAAAATAATTTCAAAACAAGATTTAGGTTTAACTTTAATGCTTGACAGTTCTTCATCCCCTTTGCTTGCAGTATTGGTTTGCGATGGGGAAATTTATTCTGCCACTAAAGACGGTATTAAACAAGAAGAACTTTTATTCCCGCTTTTAAATAGGCTTTATAAAAAAGCAGGTAAACAATTTAAAGATACAAAAAATTTCTTTTTTATCAAGGGGCCGGGGCGTTTTACAGGGATAAGAATCGGTGTTACTTTAGCCTCTGTTTTAGCTGAAATTAACGCTACAAATATCGCAAGCGCAGATATTTTTAATGTGCTTGGTCCGGCAGTTTTGGATAGTAAAGATTTTAAAAAATGGCAAGCCCAAAATCCAAAAGGCAAAGCGGTTATTATCTTGCCGGCTTTTAGGGAAGAATATTTTGTTTCTTTCGTCGGAGAAAACAATCCCAAATGGCTTAATGTCGAAGATTTAAATAAGGAACTACGAGCCATAAAAGTACCTTTATTTTTGGCAGGTTGGGCAGGTGCAAAAGAGCCTTTAAAAAAATATTTCGGTAAAAATTATACTTATGCTAAAGTAAATTTTTTAACACCTGAAATTTTGCTTGCTGCCGCCAAAAAATATTTAGGTACTCAATCGAAAGAAGAAGTTTTAACGCCTTTATATCTGAAGCCGGCGCGTTTCGAATTATGCGGGAAATAAGTGTATTTTCAGGCGGTAATTTCGCGGATGATTTAGCTGCAATTTGTAAGCAAAGCAAAACTGCCGCAGCATGGAGTGCTAAAGATTTTCAAACCGAAGCTGCACAAGAAACTTCAAAAATTTTCATAATGATTGAAAATCAAAATGACGTAAAAACCATACTTGGTTTTTGTGCCGTACGTTTTGCTTGTGATACGGCAGAAATTACTAATTTTGCTATTTTACCTGAAGCGCAGCGCAAACATTTTGGGACAGAAATCTTTACACACACCTTAAATTTTTTAAAGGAAAAAGGTGTTAAAGAAGTTACTTTGGAAGTCTCTTCTGCAAATATTCCTGCACAGGCGTTTTACAAAAAGTTTAAATTTGCCTGTGTAAGTATCCGTAAAAAATTTTATAATATGGGGGAGGATGCACAAATCCTAAAACTAAATTTATGAAGACAAAACTTTTTATTTTTTTCTTCTCACTTTCCGCCACGCTTCTGGCATTTGACGGTGATTTTAAATTATCTGAAGAAGCCCAAAAGCAAGCTGATTTTTATAACAAATTTTTGCAAGCTGTAAATTTGGAAAATTCGGATAAAGAACAAGAAGCCATTATAATACTTAAAGATCTTTTAGATCAATCCCCCGATGATAAACATATAATTCATGAATATTGCTACCTTGCGCTTGATAATAAAAAAGAGGATTTTAATTTTTGCAAAAAGGCTTTGGAAAATTTAAAAGAAAAATCTTGGCAAAATCATACCGTTTTAGGGGATTATTATTTGCGTGAAGGTGCTTTAACAAAAGCTTTGGTTCAATATGAAAAAGCCCTAAAATTAAACCCTGAAAATTTGGACCTTTCCTTTCATTACGCCGGTATTTTGGCAAGTAAAGACCAAAACGCTGCAATAAATTATCTCACAAATTTAGCCAAAACTTACCCGCAAGTTGACAGTTTTATAATCATCAAAATCGCCGATATTTATTTAAAAAATAAAGAGGAAGATAAAGCAATTTCTACTTTAAAAAACAGTTTAAAAACCGTGCAAAATAAAGGGAATATTTATTTTAGTTTAATAAAAATTTATGAGAAAAAGAAAGATGAAAAAAACCTATATAAAACTTATCAAGCCATGTATGATGAGAGCTTAATTGATGTAGAAATACTTGAAAAATTAGGTAAATTTGCTGTTGCCCAGCAAGATGAAGAAAACGGCAATAAATATTTTTCAGAACTTTTAAAATTAGACGAAACAAACCCTTATGCTGCGCGTTATTTTGCTATTACTGAACAAAGTTACGGCCGTTATGAAAATGCTTTAAATTATATCAAAAAATCACGCGATTTCGATGAAAACCCTGGCCTGCATGTTAAAGCAGGTTATTATCTAAGCATGCTTTCGAAACAAGAAGAACTTTTGGCTTTAATGGAAAATGCCCATAAAAAATTTGAAGGCAATAATGAAATTTCTTACTACTATGCTTTGGCTTTGGTAGATGCTAAAAAATATAATAAAGCTGCCAAAGTTTTTGAAGAGATTTTAAAAACTTCGCCTGAAAACGAACTTGTGCTTTTCCACTATTCTGCTTTGCTTTATGAGCAAAATAAGTATAAAAAAATGGAAAAAACTTTGCGCAAACTTTTAGAAATAAACCCGGATCATGCTGAGGCATTAAACTTCCTTGGTTATTTTTTTGTGGATAAAGGCAGTAAAAAAGATTTAGCGGAAGGCTATAAATTTATTTCCAAAGCTTTAAGTTTAAAACCGGGTGAAATTGCCTATCAGGATTCACTTGCTTGGTATTATTTTAAGGCTGGCAATTACGCAGAAGCAAATAAAATTTTGTCAGCTTTGCCCGATGTAAAAGATGAAGAAATTTATTTGCATAAAGGGGCAGTCTGCTTTGCTTTGAAAGATTTTGAAAGTGCAATAAAAAATTATGAAAACGCTCTTAAAATTAACCCTAAAAATAAAGAAGCGAAACGAGGCCTTAAACAAGCTGTAAAGGGAATTTAAAAAAGTTGTTGACATTTTGCTCAAAAGTTGCGAAAATATACATAGGGTATTTTTTAGTGTTATGAAAAATGGGAATATATTAAATATAAAACAACATTTTCATGTAGGGGTTGTTTTATCTCTGATTTTATTTGTAGTGTTTGGTGCAATAAATCTATTTGCCCAGACGGCGATGGTAACAAATAATTTTGTACATTATCCGTCCACTAATGTTCCAAATAATTACCAGTGTGTGATAGCGCCTACAGATTACCCTGCCAGTACAACTTTACCTGATAACCGTTCATTTTTGACAACCCCGGTTAACAATACTTATAACACAAATACTACTTCTATTGACCCTTGGGTAAATTCTGCATTGATTGAATTTGATAATGTTTTTCCGAATGATAGCACAGAGCCTCTTTATCCAAATCATTGTTTGTCTTTATGTGCGGAAGTTACGTGCTCAAACCCCGTCAGAAAAGTTGAAATGTCCAGTTCAGACGGGACATCAAATATTATAACCTCAATGGCAAGTGGGGACTTTCCGATACAAACAATTTTATTTGATATTTTTAAATATCAAGCCGGTTCAAACCCATATAATGCTGATACAACACCACCTGTAAGAACAATAGCAATGTACCCTGCACAAGGTAGCGGTATTGACAATGTATGTCATGGCGTACCTACTTGTTGTGATACTCCGCAAAAGGATAATGCTATTTTCCCGAATTTACCCAGTAATAATCCTTCTTGTACTGATCTCCCCGAGTATGAAAAATCTTGCTGTGATGTTTGTACTTGGAGTGATGAAGGTAGTTGTGGTATAAAAGCCGGTGCTTGTGAAGGGCAAACTTCTGGTGCAACTTGTGATGATGACTATTGTATATGGAATCAATTGTGTAATGATAAAGTTGATACCATCTGCAAAGACAAGACATCATCAACCGAATGTTATGACGACAATAATTGTACTTGGCAGGCTGCCAGTTGCCATACTTTGACATATGATGGTTGTGAAGCACATGATACTCAGGCAGAGTGTTTGCAAGCAATAAATGACGGATATCCGTGTTCTTGGTTTGGAAATCCAAGTATGGGAGTGCCATATAAGTGTTCATATAATTCGATGGCTTGCGGATTATCTACCCCATGTGGTATAGGTACTAGTAATATCGGTACTTATTGTGAAGAAATACCACAAGGTTGCTACAACAAAGTCGGTACTTGTTTAAACAATACAGCTTGCGATCTTGATTATTGTGATGAAACAGGTTCATCATGTTCCACAAGAACAGCTTCCACTTCTTCTTGTATCGGTGCTAGTTCAAGCAGCTGTAATTCCACTTTCTGTAAATGGTCTGCATCAGGGGTAGCAACATGTGATACTACCTTACCAAGCGGTGCAACTCCAAGCAATCAAAATACTTGTAAAGCCAGTGCAACAAACAACCCTTGCCTTGGTATTGCCGAACTCTTTCCTTCCAAAGAGGCCTGCGTTGCCGGGATAACTACATTACACTTCTGCACGCCATGGGATGGCAGTTATGAGATAGATGGGGAGTTTGGGAAGAGCAACGGTCAGTTTGGATATAGGACTACGATAAAGACGAACTATCCTGGGGATGGGATATCGGTGACGAGTGATTTAAGCATAGAGCACATGATAGTATATCCTGGAGACACACAGATACCGATCCAAGTAGATGTAACTAACGTACACTCGGTGAGGAGCAGTCCGACTTTAGCAGGTAAAACACCGGCGGTAACTACAGCGCCATATAAAATAAGGTACAGATTAAGTAAAGATGCTACGACATCGGTATACATAATAGATCCTGAAGAATTACCTACATCTGACAATTATGTACACAGGAAATTAGTAGAAGGCAAGCCGAGAGATGGAGAAGGGTTTCAAGGCGGAGTACAAAGTGACATAGTGGTAACTAATGAAGAGAGTTGGGATGGGCGTGATGATTATGGGAGATTATTACCATATGGTAACTACATGATAAGCATCCAAGCATCGACCAGGGATGAATGGAGTGGTAATGTAGAACAAGATTTATCAAGGGCAGTGACGAGGCAGTTAAGTTTAGATCCGTTGAAGATAACGGACATAGCGGTGACTGGGTTAACGAAAGAATCTACAGCCTATGCGAAGATAGATTATTTATTGACGGAAGCGGCCACGGTACACTTAGAGATATATACACCTGGGACGACATTTGAAGATTTGAACATATGTAATGTAGGAACAGGGTATCCAACATGTACCAACGGATATATGACGAATGCGGGTGGAGCCCAAGGGACGCCGGTGATAGCATTAGACTCTACTGGAAGCAGGCCTACGGGTATGCGAGTAGCGAGTTATATAGAACAAAAGGCACGCAGGGTAGGAGTAAACAGCAAATGGGACGGCATGTGTTGGGATGAAGTAAACTGCGGAAGCAGCATGACAGGAGCCGGAGCAAGTGCAACGACATGGAGTGGATACTCATACGGTGGAGCATTACCTGATGGGGACTATGTATACTTGTTATGGGCGGAAAGTCCATATGGAAGCACATCAGGTCAAGCGGCTGGAACATTTGACCCTGCAAATAGTACGATAACAGTAAACGGAGTAGACTGGGACGGTGTAAAAACGCACATGATATATAATGGGATAATACCGATAAACAGGGGCTTTCCGGAGATAACGATAGATGCGGTATCATACTCAACGATAGGGAGCAGTCCGATAGTGAACGGGTTAGATCCATTTGTAGTGAGTTACAGTTTAAGCAGGGACAGTTATGTAGATGTAGGGATATGGACGACGGCATCTAGTGGTACATATACGGCAGGGGCGTGTGAAAATGGAAAATGTGCGCCGTACAAAGTGAAGACGATATCTGAGAATGAAGTAAAAGAAGCGTTAACGAAGAACACATATTATTGGGACGGATTAGATGATCAAGGGAGATATGTAAGTGCGGGTAATTACATGTTGAGGATTACGGCGCAAGATGCATTATTCCCTGCTAAGATGGTAACGCGAACGATAGAGTTCCCTGTAGACATGTTTAGGGTAGTGGATGTAGAAACGACGCCGTTGTTAGAGTTAGGGAGCAGCAATCCGTTAAGTGGTTTAGCGAGCATAAGTTACATGTTATCAAAGAGCATGGAAGTGACGGTGAGCATATATGAACAAGGGGTAGTGATCCCAACAGGTGGTGGGTGTGCATGGCCGCCGGTAGAGGGTACAGGTGTATGTGATATACATTCGAGTACAGATACGGCATATACACCGGTAGCGATAAAGACATTTAGGGGTACGCGTCAAGGTGAAGGCTATAAAATAACAGATTTTTGGGATGGATACAGGACAGACAACACAATGGCAACGGAGATGATGCCGGACGGGTTATATCCGTACATAATAGTAGCGAGTGCATCGTTACCCGGGGCACGATATTACAGTACAGATACAACGGACGGGTTGATATATCCGTTAGATGGTAGTTTACCGGCGCATTATTTAGATGCGATGTATGCAAGTGACAAAGCTACGGGGTACGTAACGATATCACGCGGGCCGGTATATTTTACGGAGATAGATATAAGGCCGACACATCCTATACAATATTACAGCAGTGCTACGGTAGAATTAGCGCCGTATGAAGTGTTATTTAGTGTAAACAGGATCAGCAGTGTAACGGTAGAGATAATCAGCACGGTACCGGGAGCTTGTATGGGTGCGACGAGTTCGTCAGGGACGATATGTAGGACATTGACAAGGACGAACTTTATAGGGACGACTTTACAAGACTATAACATATATGATGCGGGAGTATTGAACACATTATATTGGGATGGGAAAGACGAAAACGGTAGATATGTAAAGATAGCGAATTATCAAGTAAGATTTACAGCATGGCCGTACTTAGGCAATAGTGGGACCGGGACAGATGAAGGGTTAAACAAGACGGTAGAGATAAGGAACTTAGTGGTAAACAACTTCCAGGTATTTGACAGGTACATATGGGATGTAGCGCAACAGAACAAAGGGCAAGGCAAGTTTGCATATCAGATATCGGTGCCGATGAAGACGGCGATACAGATATTTAAACCTGAGACAAGGGTAGTAGATTTAACTACAGGAGAATTACATAATCCGATACAAGGAAGCGGGCCTGTATACTCAACGGATACTAGGAACGTATTAGTAAAAGCGATAGTAGGAGTACGCCCTAACTTAGTGAGTTTAGAAGAGATATGGGATGGAACGGACTATGCAGGTCAAAAAGTACCGGACGGTATATATCCGTTCAGATATGTAACGGTATTAGATAGTTATCAAATGAACAGTATAACTGGGGATCCGATAGTATCATATAGTACGGAACCTATATCGGAAATAGTAATGGATTGGGACAAATATGTTAACTTAGGAGTAATCAACGTAGTGAACGGGGATAGCTGGTATGCTGATATAGATTGGAAAGATCCGAAGGTAACGATGTTCTATCCTAACCCAGTGGTAGCGCGAAGCGGAGCGGTAGCGAACAAGAAAATAGGGTTTTTTGAAATAACGAAGGTACCTGCGCCGGGGACAGTTACAATAAAAATATATAATATTGCAGGGGATTTAGTGAGAGACGGTGGATATGAGTGTGTAAACGCGATAGGAACAACGGCGACATTAGAAGAATTTAACACGACATATGGCGGGGTTACGCCTGATTGGAATATAAATGGATACACTAACCCGAGCCCGACGGGTATAGATCCGAACTTATTAGGGAGCCAGGCGTTAGGAAGAAACTTTGCGATGAGATGCAAATGGGATTTGAAGAACAATGCGGGTAATGATGTAGCACGCGGATTGTATTATGCGATAATGACATTGAACCCGACAAGAGGAAACTCAAATAAATCACAAAGAGTGATTAAGATTTTAATACCGTAA
>JAEEGL011178111.1_pt1 | contig 115603 bp, 105 predicted proteins | sample 9134231 | NCBI WGS metagenome assembly JAEEGL01 (sample SAMN16246548, study PRJNA631951) | gut metagenome | biome: gut microbiome; feature: rumen; material: fiber-attached | host: Bos | place: Iran: Karaj | collected 2018-10
GATGCCCTAAATAAGATTCCTAAGGTACTTGCTTGTGACCGCCGTATTATTCTTACCTATGAAGAGTCGGACACTATCACTGATGATTTTGGCACCATAGAGGTTATGCCATTATGGAAATGGATTCTCGGACAATAAAAAACTGAAAAAAAGATAATGGAAAAAAGTCATATACTCTTTCTTTTTTACCTTTTCATTTTTCATTTTTCACTTTTCACTTCTCACCTTCTTCCCTTTATATAGGTATATCCCTGGCTTTGTGGGCTTGCGGGCTAAACGAATGCCTTGTAGGGTGTACCAGGCATCATCTTCCTCAGGAAGTGATGGTTGGATGGTGGTGATGGCGGTGGGCAGCATCGGCATGTCGATACTGAGGGTGCGATCGTCAACGATGTTGGTAGAGTCTTCCTCCGTCTGATAATCGCCAATCATGCTTTTAAAGGTCTTGGCCATCACGTTCAGCACATTCACGAAATCCTCTCCTAAGCGTGGGGCAAAATCCTCCTGGGCCACCTTAAAAAGGTTCAACTCGTACGGGGTCTCTGGGTTCTGAGGCTCGTTACCCTCGGCATAGATCTGAAAACAGGAGGATACCTCAGGCGCCAGCATCACACTCACCATTCCTTCTCCGAAACGGTTGGCCAGCCATTTCTCGGCCCAGAGGGTGACTGACTCTTCCAGACGGAACTTGGCGTACGGAACGAAATCGTCGTATCCTTCGAGCTCAGTGATCGAAGCAGTCTCAATATCAAGTCGGGTAAATGGCTCGTTGAGGGTCAGTATGCGGTAGTCGCAAGGGTAGGAGATGGGACTGCCTGTGGCCACATCATAGATTTCACGCCCCTTTTCATCTGTATAGCGTGCGATGTCTGACACGTGGGTATGTCCTGTCAGCACCACCTTGATGCCAGCGTCCATCAGTTTCTTTCTGATTTCCTGGTAGTTCTCGGGTGTGGAAAGTTCAAATATTTCATCCTGATTATAGTAGTGCGGCATGATCATGTGATGGGTCATCATCAGCACCTGGTTTCCCTTCTCTTGGGCAGTCTTGGCCTGCTGACAGATCCAGTCGATGACGTCGTCCTTGGGGGTACACCAGATACCGTCGTCAAGACAGAGAAGGGTCAGTCCCTCAAAGGGTTCTGTGATATAGGTCAGCGACTCCTGATAACGCTCTGACGAAGCCCCGTAGCCATAGTCTTGATAGAGCTCGGCAAAGGTGTCGTTGTCTATCATGTCGGCATCTACATACGCGTTGTTAATGTACTTGCGCGCGTCTTCCAACCACCCCCTGTCACGATTACCTGGAATCACGTAGACAGGGATACCTGCGGTACGTATCTCTGTCAATTTATTTAGTACATACTCATGACTCTCTACCTCACTGCCTTTAGTCAGGTCGCCAACAATGAGCAGGGCATCAGGGTGGGCAGCCTTGATGGTCTCTACTAAGGTATCGAAGATGGGCACACTCAGCTCCTGCATGGTCTTCATGTTCTCCAAGTCTTCCTGCCAAGCCATGTTATCGGGCGAATCCACCAGCGAAGGTCCCATGACATGGATATCGGCCAGCACGAAGATCTTCTTGCTGGCTACCCCGTTCATCATACTGAGCCAGCAGACGATGAGCAGAAATCCACGACAGATGAGGGTATGCCTGATGGTCATTTTGTCTTGGTTTTGGATGCAAAATTACCGCTTTTTTTTGAATAATCGGACAAAATGAAAGATTTATTGTTTTTTAACAAAGCGAAAAAACCTTGCAATTTTATGCGTTTTTATGCTTGATTGTCGATTATTCTTTATACCTTTGCGCCGAAAAATCGCTCCCCTCATCCTTTTAGGATGGCTGAAAGCAAAGGGGAAAAAGCGGTTGCGGTACTCAGATGTCGCTGAATGCCAGTGCAATATGGATACTGTAGAGAATGAAAAAACAGAATTTTGTCGCCGCATGCAGGAACGCGGTGTCCCCCTCCTTTTGTCTTTATGGAACTGTTAAAAGAACTTAGCAAGGACGAGCTCCATTGGTTTCCGATGCGTGTCACCTATTCGCGTGAGCTGACGGCAAAGGCTTTCCTCGAATCGTTGGGCATTGAGTGTTTCATCCCGATGCACTATGAGTATGTGGAGGGCAAGCATCCGCGTCATCGTAAGCTGGTGCCAGCCGTTAAGAACTTGATCTTCATCCATTCCACCCGTGGACACATCACGGAGATGAAGATGTTCAAGAAGGAGATGGCCTCACTACGTTATATGCTCCACCCGATTCTCGATAAGGAGAGTCATATCCTGCGACATGAGATTCTGACAGTGCCCGACAAGCAGATGGAGAATTTTATCCGGGTGGCATCGGTCGGTGATAATCGGGTGTTTTATATCGAGAACCTCGACTTTGCTGGCAAGCCTGGTCAGCGTGTCAGGGTGACTGATGGCGACTTTGCTGGTGTGGAGGGTGTCATCAAGCGCATCAAGAAAAACAAATGCGTGGTGGTACAGATTGAGGGTGTGGCGGCAGTGGCCATTGCCTTTCTGCCAGCGGCCTTCCTCCAACCGTTAAACGACGAGGCGTCTGAATCAACTGAAAAATAAGCAAAACAAACAAATATGGAAGAACAAAACAACAATCCCTCTACTTCTCAGGGGCAGAAGACTGACCTCTCGAGAGTGTGGACTGCAATGAAGAAGCACAAGAAGCTCTATTACATCACACTTCCTGTGGCTTTCGTAGCAGCATGTCTGATTACGTTGGGCATCCCCAACTATTACAGGTGTGAGGTAACGCTTGCTCCAGAGTCGGGCAGTGGCGGTAGTATGGGTTCGTTGGCGTCGTTAGCCAGCTCATTTGGTGTGAACCTTGGTGGAGGTGGCAGTAGCAATGGCGATGCCATCACCCCGATGCTCTACCCCGATCTGATGAAGTCAACCGAGTTCCTGACCTCCCTCTACGACATCAAAGTGCAGAAGGATGAGGATGATCGGGTGATGACCTACTACGACTATCTGGACAACGAAACCAAGTCGCCTTGGTGGACAGAGGCCAAGAAAGCGATCTTCGGACTGATCATCCCTAAGAAGGAAGAGCCCAAGAAGGTCGAGAAGGAGAAAGTGAATCCTTTCCGTCTGACACAGAAGCAGTCGTCGATGGCTGGTGCCATTGCCGGAAATATCAAGTGTACGTTCGACAGGAGGGTCGATGTGATTATCATCGAGGTAACCGATCAGGATCCTCTGGTGGCTGCTACAGTGGCTGACTCTGTGCAGGCTCGTCTGCAGGATGCCCTGGTGGAGTATCGCACCAAGAAGGCCCGTCACGACTTAGAGTACGTAGAGGCGCTTCATAAGGAGGCCAAGCGTAACTATGAGCGTGCCTGTGAGGTATATGCTGATTTTATGGATTCCAACCAGGACCTGATCTTGGAGACCCAGCGCCTGAAACAGAACAAACTGGAGAACGAGATGCAGCTGCTCTATAACAACTACAACGCCATCTGTGCCCAGGTACTGGCTGCCAAGGCCAAGTTGCAGGAGGCTACCCCTGCTTTCTGTACGCTCCAGAATGCCACAGTACCCCTGGGTAAGGCTGGTCCTAAGCGCAGTCGTATCGTTCTGATGTTCGTCTTCTTCGTCTTCCTCTGCACCACCACGTGGATCCTGTACAAGGAGAACGAACTGAAACTGCTGTTGGGTCTGAACAAAAAGAAGAACAAGTCGCAGAACGCATGAACGAGGGCAAAAACATGTACGACCTGGCAGCGCGGTTGTTCCCGATCTGCCGGAGTATCACGGGCGATGGCTTCCGTCAGTCGCTGACGATGATCCGTGAGATCATCCCGGAGATACAGGTCTTCGAGGTGCCCTCAGGCACACAGGTCTTCGACTGGACCGTGCCTAAGGAGTGGAATATCCGTGGTGGTTGGATCAAGGATATGAAGGGCAACACCATCATCGACTTCCGTGAGTCCAACCTGCACGTCTTGGGCTATTCAGTACCTGTGCATACAACGGTGAGTCGTGAGGAGCTGCTGGCGCATGTCTATACTCAGCCAGAGCAGCCCGACTGGATCCCCTACGTCACGTCGTACTACAAAGAGCGCTGGGGCTTCTGTATGACGGAACGCCAGAAACAGCAGCTGACCGACGAGACCTATGAGGTCTGCATCGACAGCACGTTAGAGGCGGGCAGTCTGACCTATGGCGAACTCATCCTGCCAGGTGAGACCGAGGATGAGATCTTCTTCTCCACCTACCTCTGTCACCCCTCAATGGCCAACAACGAACTCTCTGGTCCTTGTGTGCAGACGGCCCTCATTCAATACCTGCAGTCCCTGCCCCAGCGCAGATACACCTATCGCTTCGTCTTTATCCCCGAAACCATTGGCTCCATCACCTATCTGAGTCGGAACTTGGAGACAATGCAGCAGCATGTGAAGGCTGGTTTCGTGTTGAGTTGCGTGGGCGACGACCGTACTTATTCGTATGTCTCCACGAAATACGAGGATACCCTGGCCGACAGGGTGCTGGCGAATATCCTGAAGTTCCACTATCCCGATCATATCCGTTACTCGTTCATGCAGCGTGCCTCCGATGAGCGTCAGTATGGCTCTGCAGGGGTCGACCTGCCCGTCTGTGCCTTCTGTCGCAGCAAGTACCACGAGTATCCAGAGTATCATACCTCGGCCGACAATATGGACCTGATCAGTCCTGAGGGACTACAGGGTGCCTACGATGTCATGGTGAAGGTGATCAATGCCCTGGAGCACAACCGTTACTACCGTATGACCTGCAAGTGCGAGCCCCAGTTGGGTAAGCGCGGTCTTTATCCCACGGTTAGTCAGAAAGGCACCAAGGGCGATGCCCGTTATATGCAGGACTTCATCGCCTATGCCGATGGCAGGAACGATCTGATAGGTATCAGTACGATGCTCGATATACCCGTTGACAGGCTCATCCCGATTAAGAACCAGTTGCTGGAACACCAGTTGTTAACAATCGCATAAAAGGGAATGTCGACAAAGAAGATTGTTACAAACACAATCTACTATGGCGTGGTGCCGAAGCTGACCATGCTCTTGAGCATTGTGATTCTGCCACTGACCACCCCTTTCTTGTCGCCTTACGATTATGGTATCTACGGTGTGATGACCTCCTACACAGGCTTGTTCGTATCCGTAGCACCCTTAGGACTGCATGTCCATCTCACCAACAGTTACTTCGAGTATCCTCGTCATTACAACCTCGTATGGGGTAGGGTGCTCATGCTGATGCTCTTGTCATCATTCTGTTTTGGTGTGCTGAACATGGGCATCCTGCTGTTCACGCTGCCGTTGGAGTGGTCTGTCAGTACGTTGGTGCTTTGTCTGTTAGGCACTATCCCCATCTTCCTGTTAGCCAACGGACTGTTGGCGCAGCATCTCTTCCCCTTGAGGGAGACACCCAAGCCCTTGGTGTTCACCAACCTCACTGGCTCTGTGTTGGGCATGTTGGTCTCGTTCGTGATGATCTATTATTTCCGGTTGGGCTATTGGGGTATGATCTCCTCTGGAGCGGTGTCTGGCGTCTTTATCTTCACGGTCTTCCTGAAGTTTGTCTGGGCCGACTATCACATCCGTCCTATCTGGGATCGTCACTATCAGCGCGTCAAGCGGATGCTGAAGATTGCCCTGCCGCTGGTGCCTCATACCTTAGGATTTGTGTTGCTGACAAGCTCAGCACGCATTGTGATGAGTCAGTATCACATCTCCTACGATGATATCGGACTGTTCAGTCATGGTGGTACCATGGGCGATTATGCGGTGGTCATCACCTCTGCCTTGGTCACAGCCCTCATGCCCCAGATGCAGCGGGCTTTCCGCAGTTCCGACTTCAGCAAGTACAGAAAGCTCTATTTCCTGTGTCAGGCGGTGGCACTCACCTCTACGTTCCTCATCTGTGTCTGGATGCCTGAGATCTACGCCATCCTCATCAGGAACGAGCATCTGGCTCAGTCGTGCGATATTGCCTGTCTTCTCTGCTTCGCTAACGTGGTCTACTCATTCTATGTGTTTATGAGTGCGCCTGCGTTCATTGAGAAGAATACCATGCAGTTGCTCTGGCTGGTGTTTGTCCCGGGCATCCTGAACCTGGTGCTCTGTTATGTGCTCATTCCGTTCTTCGGTTATCGGGTGGCCATCCTGTCCACGATTATCTCCTACTGGAGTCAGCTCATGATCCCCTTTGCAGTCAGCTATTACCGCAAGACGGTGAAGATGTGGTTGGGCACCCGTAAGATCATCTTTGTCATCCTGGCGATCATCATCCTCGATCTGCTGCTGGCCAACTTCCTCATGCGGACCGATATGATCGTTAAGATATTAGTCAGCTTAGTCACACTGACGGCTGCCATTTATTTCTATCGTCGGTACAAGTTGCACGAACTGGTCTGACGTTGTTGTGAATCAAAAAAAGTAGAAAACATACATGAAGATTTTAGCGGTTATCCCTGCCAGGGCAGGGTCCAAGGGCATTCCTAATAAGAACATCCGTATGATTGCGGGTCATCCCCTCATCTACTATGCCATTAGGAATGCGCTCCACTCACAGTTTATTACCGATACCATTGTCACCACCGACTCACCCGATGTGCGTATCATTGCCACACAGATGGGGGCTAAGTGCAAATGGCGCGATGCCAGTCTCACAGGCGATGAGGTCACCCTCGACGCAGTCATTGCCGATGCGATTCCTGAAGGACCATGGGACTATATCGTCACCATGCAGCCTACCTCCCCAACATTGAAGGTGGAAACGCTCGACAAGGCTATTAATTACGCCATCGAGAACCAGTTGGATACGGTCATCTCTGCCATCAATGCCCCGCATCTCTCCTGGGGACTGAAGGACGGGAAGAAGGTGCCCAACTACACCAAACGCCTCAATCGTCAGTATCTGCCACCCTGTTATATGGAGACAGGGGCCTTTGTCATCTCCCGTAGCGAGGTGGTGACGCCGGAGACACGTATCGGTGAGAAGGTCGATGTCTACGAGGTGCCCGAGAACGAGGCCCAGGATGTGGATACCTTCTCCGATCTGCGCAGTGTGGCTGACACCCTGAACGCCCAGAAGGTGGCCATCTATGTCAATGGCAACAACAAACGTGGCATCGGTCATATCTACCGCGCTCTGGAGATCGCTGACGAGTTCTATGTCAAGCCCGATATCTATTACGACAAGAACCAGACTGATCCGAAGGTGTTTGGTAAGACCACCCATCAGATCAAGGCCGTCGATGGTATCGCCGAACTCTTCGATATCTGTCGCAGGGAGCAGTACACCATCTTCATCAACGATATCCTGACCACCTCCATCGACTATATGATAGGTCTGCGCTCGGTATTACCCAACGCGAAGATCATCAACTTCGAGGACGATGGGGAGGGCATCCAGAAGGCCGACCTGGTGTTCAATGCCTTGTACGAGGATACGGAGTTCCCCCAGATCCATGCGGGAGAGGAGTTCTATATCTGTGGCAAGACCTTTATGTTCTACGAGCCCATCAAGATCAAGGACCAGGTGAAGCGTGTCTTCATCTCCTTCGGTGGGGCCGATCCTCAGAACTATACCGACCGTGTGATGAACATCGTCATCAAACCCGAATACGACAACTACGAGTTCGTGGTGGCCTTAGGTCGTGCCAAGCACAATGTCGAAGAACTGCTGGCATACAACAAATACAAGAACATGACGGTGCTGTACGATGTAACCAACATGCCGGAGCTCATGTCCAGCTGCGATGTGGCCATCACCTCCAAGGGACGTACGAGTTTCGAGCTGGCCCTGTTGGGTATCCCCTCTATCGCCATGGCCCAGAACCACCGTGAAGAGAAGCATGGCTTCGTGTGCAACGAGAACGGCTTCTCCTATATCGGTCTGAACCCCGACGATGAGATCATTGAGAGCTATCTGCGGATGTATATGACGCTGACCAAGAAAGGTCGTCAGCGTTTCCAGGATATGCTCCTCAGTCACGACCTGCGTAATGGACGCCGCCGTGTCATGACCCTCATCAACAACCTGTGAAACATCAAAATTGAAAATAAATATGAGAACGACAATTCCTTATCTGATTGCTGAGATGGGCGTGAATTTCTATGATACAGCCCGAGTGATGAACATTTCTCCCCTGGAGGCAGCCAAGCTCTATATCGATGCAGCTGCTGAGGCAGGTATCGACTGCGCCAAGTTCCAGTCGTACAAGGCCGGCACCATCGTGTCAAAGAACTCCCCCGCCTACTGGGATACCACCAAGGAGCCTACCAAGACGCAGTACGAGCTGTTCCTGAAGCACGACCATTTTGGGGAGGCTGAGTATCGCGAGCTCTGCGACTATACCCATGCCAAGGGGATGGACTTTACCTCTACGCCCTTCGACTATGCGTCGGCAGACTACCTCGAGGACATGGTCGACTTCTACAAGATCTCCTCTTCCGACCTCTCCAACCTGCCTTTCATCGCCCATATCGCCCGTAAGGGTAAGCCTGTCTTCATGTCAGTGGGTGCAGCTTATCTCTCTGAGTGCGATGAGGCCATCCGTGTATTGAAGGACAATGGTTGTCAGGACATCGTCATCTTCCACTGTGTGCTGTCTTATCCCACACTTCCCGACGATGCCAATCTGCTGGTCATCGACACCCTGCAGAATGTCTTCCCCGATGTACGTGTCGGTTTCAGTGATCATGTAGCCCCCGATCCCACCATGATGACCCTGGCTACAGCCTATATGCTCGGTGCAGATGTCATCGAGAAGCACTTCACCCTCGACAAGACCCTGCCAGGTAACGACCACTACCATGCAGGTGATCCTGAGGACTTCAAGCGGGCCATTGCCAACTTCCAGTGGATTAACCGTGTGCTGGGTTCTCCTGAGAAGACCGTGCTCGAATGTGAGCAGATCCCTCGTCGTGAGGCCCGTCGTTCCCTCGTGTTGACACGCGACATGAAGGCTGGTGAAGTGCTCCAGGCAGAGGATATGATGGCCAAGCGCCCGGGTACAGGTATCTCCCCACGCTTTACCGATGTGGTCATTGGCAGGAAGGTGGCAGCCGACTTGGCTGAGGACACCATCCTGACCTGGGACATGATTTCATAAAAACAGTTTGATGAAGAAATTCTATTATAGCTCCTGCTCGTTAGAGGCGCCCCACGTGGGCATCATCATCGACGATGTCCTGACGAGCAGGAAGAACGGTGATACCGTGTACTTCGGCTACTGCGACTGTGCCCTCAAGTCGTGTTTCATGAACCTGAGTGGCCACAGCAGTATCTGCAAGTTCTGTCACGCCATGTACAAGCGGTATCAGAGAAACTACGGTGAAGGGGTGAACTGGCTACCCATTCATCTCACCGATGTCCAGTATGAGAACAGGACGCTCGACTTCTCCAATGCTGAGGAGGTGAAAGCCGTCAAATACCGTGGTGTACAGGTTGGCAACTCAGTGCTCTCGATGTATTACGACATCACCCGCGACCTCGATATGAATCGTTTCGCGGAGTTCAAGGCCTGGGCCTTACCCCTGATGAAGAACCTCTGTGGGATGGTCGACTATGTCTATAACCTCTTCGACGAGATCCAGCCTGATCAGGTGCTCATCTACAATGGGCGTCTGTTCGAGAATCGCCTCTTCTACGATATCGCCAAGAGCAAAGGCATCGAGTTCGTCGCCCTCGAAGGCGTAGGGGGTCATATCGAACCTTATAAGAAGATCCGCTTTATCGGGGAGTGGCCGTTGAACATCGAGCTCTACAGTCAGATGGTCGAGGATCTCTGGCAGAACTCGCCCGAGACGTTGGAGGAGAAGACCAACAAGGCGAAAGTCTTCTACGAGAAGCGCCGGAATGGGATTCTCGTCTTCGATACGCGTGTCTATACCAAGGATCAGCAACAGGGCTTGTTGCCCGAGGATTTTGATCCCAAGCAGACGAACATCGCCATCTTCAACTCCTCACAGGATGAGATTGCAGCCTTAGGTGACGAATGGCTCGAGGGGCGCCTGTTCGATTCTCAGTACGAGGCCATCGAGTTCATGCTCCAAAACGCCATCCCTGGCATTAAGTTCTACCTGCGTATCCATCCCAACCTGAAGGGGGTCAGTCACAAGGCCCACATGGAACTCTACAACCTGAAGAAATACCAGAATATCACGGTCATTCCCCCGGAGAGTCAGGTCAGTTCCTACGCCCTGATGGATGCCTGCGACAAGGTGGTCACCTTTGGCTCTTCCACAGGTGTCGAGGCCAGCTACTGGGGCAAGCCCTCCATCCTTGTGGGACGTTCCTTCTACGAGATGACAGGCGCCTGTTACCACATGAAGAGTCGTGAGCAGCTCGTCAGTGCCATCAATCACGAACTGGCCCCGAAGGATCAGGTAGGTGCCCTGAAGTACGCCTATTTCGTACTCGATCGCACCTACTCCGTCGATGAGAGTAATATCGACATTGATGTGAAGTACCATCACATGCGGTGGGTGTTCTTCTCCACCTCGTATTTCAAGGTACACAAGTCCAACTTCCTGTTCCAGTTGTATTACTTCTGGTACTGCATCCTCGGAACCAAGTTCAGCAAAGGGAAGCTCAACTTCCCCTGGCCTAAGAAAAAATGAAGATATCCATTGTTATTCCAGTATATAATGTAGCGCCCTACATCGAGGACTGTCTGCAGAGTGTCATGAACCAGACGTGGCAGGGACCTCTGGAGTGTATCCTCGTCGATGACTGTGGTACCGACAAGAGCGTGCCGCTCATCGAACGCAAACTGAAGAACTACCAGGGCCCCGTTGAGTTCCGCCTGGTGCATCATGAACGAAACAGAGGTCTCTCTGCAGCCCGTAACACGGGTATCGACGCGGTGACAGGCGACTATGTCTATTTCCTCGACAGCGACGACGAGATTACCCCCGATTGTATCGAGCTGTTGGCTGAGCCGCTGACAGGCAATCAGTACGACCTGGTGGTAGGCGACTATCGCATTGAGGGCAGTATCAAGCCCAAGGCCCCGCTACGTCTGATGGATGGTCAGATTGTGCGTGGAACCGATGTGCTCCATGCCTATCGCAGGGAAGAGTGGTACATGCTCTCCGTCAACAAGCTCTACCAGGTGGCCTTCCTCCATCGGCATCACCTGCGTTTTCGCGATGAGATTATCCATGAGGATGAGCTCTGGAGCTTCCAGATTGCCTGTCTGGCACAGTCGTTATATGCCGTCGGACACGAGACATATATATATAAGGTACGCGAAGGCAGCATCACCGTCAAGAAGAATCACGACCGTCGTTGCTATTGTCTGAATGTCATCCTCCGCGAGATGTGCGACTTTGCCAAGGCGCACCAGCTCTGTGGCAACAAGGATGTGCACAACCTCATCCAGAACTTCCGCATGATCACCCTCTATTCCATCTATAACGAGGCACGCCCCATGTTCCGCAGTTACTACGAGGCACAGCGTAAGGCCGTGACAAAGTCCTGGATCTACTGCTTCCGTCAGAATGGTTTCGACCTCCGTAAGCAGTTGCGCGATCTTCATCAGATCATGCCTCCCTTCCTGGCCGTGTGGTATCTCCGTCTGATGTTCCAGTTCCTATAACGATTTCCCATGAGAAAGAACCCGCTAGTATCCGTGATCATCCCCTGTTTCAATCAGGCCCGTTATGTGTCTGAGACCTTGGAGAGTGTGCAGCAGCAGACGTTTACCGACTTCGAGTGTATCGTGGTCAACGACGGCTCGACCGACGACTCCCTGCTGAAGATCAAGGCCTTCTGCGAGGATGATACCCGTTTCCGATATATCGACAAGCCCAACGAGGGGGTCAGTGTAGCCCGCAACACAGCCATCCGTCAGAGCAAAGGAAAATTCCTCCTGCCGTTGGATGCCGATGATAAGATTGCACCGACCTATCTCGAGAAGACCGTGGCTTATATCAAACAGCACCCGGAGGTCAAGCTGGTCTGTACCAATACCCGCCTCTTTGGAACGAAGAATGTCGACTACGACCTGCCCGAATACGACTACCGCAGGATGATCTGCCGGAACGTCCTGGTATGTACGGCCTTGTTCCGCAGAAAGGACTTCGACAAGACCTCAGGCTACAACCCGCGTATGGTCAAGGGTCTCGAGGACTGGGATTTCTGGCTCTCGTTCCTGAAGGAGAGCGATCAGGTGTATCGCATCCCGGAGTACCTCTTCTTCTACCGCATGAAGTACGAGTCGCGTAATCGCAGTTCCTTCAAAGCCTACGCCAAGGTACGTGAGCAAATCTGGGAGAACCATAAGGATATCTATGCCAACTACTTCTTCAACCCCGTGGAGAGCGACGAGTACCAGACGCTCATCCACAGCAAGGAATACCGCATTGGCAAGGCGTTGTCGCCGATTCTGAACATGAAGTGGTGTTACAACCTCTTTGCCTTCTTCAGCCGCTATGGACGTAAGTCAGCCGACAGATAACAAGGTCTTCCGCTATTTCTGCTACTTCCTGTTGGGCGAGCTGTTCCTGATGGGTAGTGGTGCGGAGTTGGCGGTGGCAGGCTTCCTGACCCTCCGTATGGTCAACTTCATCGTGGCCATGATGCTCACGGTGTGGTTCATCGCACAAGGGGCCGAGTTCCCGAAGACCATCCTCTGGTTCTTCCTGGCCCACACCCTCCTCATCTTCTTCGGCTATTACCAGGCCTATCTCACCGATACCGACTGGAAATATACTGTCGAGGACCTGAAGCCGCTGACCTACTTCTACATCCTCCTGCTCTTCTATTACATGATGGACTCGGAGCGGATGATGCGCAAGGCGGTCAGCATCCTCCTGTGGGCGGTGAAGGTGATGACGGTGTTCTACCTCATCTATATGATGGTCACCGATGTGCTGGGCCTCTTTGAGTATCCCGTGGTGTATCAGGCCTTGAACTCCGACTCGTTCACTTTCCGTGGGGTGGGCAGTGCCATCTACTATAAGGGCTTCGTGTTCCTGCCCATCGGCTGTGTGGCCTTCTTCCAGCGTAAGCAGTATGTCTGGCTGGCCCTGGCAGCCTTGGCCATCTACTTCACTTATACCCGAGGCCTCTATGTCCTCCTGGCGATGGGTCTGGCGTTCTACTACCTGAAGACCCGCGATGTGAACATCATCACGCTCTTGTCAGTGGTGGCAGTGGCGCTGCTGGTAGCTGGCATAGCCGATTATTTCGACCTGTTGTCGGTCGATGATACCTACGCCGAGAATCGTGAGGAGAGCGACGAGATACGTCTCCGTACCATCCGGATGGTGTCTGATCAGGCCACCCCTTGGTCGGTCTTCTTCGGTCATGGCTTTGGTCATGGTGTCGAGGGGCGCCTCTATCACATGGAGATCTCCTACCTGGAGATGTTCCATAAACAGGGTATCGTCTGCATCATCTTCTGGCTCATGTTCCTCTGGAACACGGTCATGTGCGGCCTCTCTATCTCTGAGCGCTACAAGGACCTGGGCGATTTCTTCCTCACCTCCTCGCTGATGATTTATGTACAATCGTTTTTTAATCCATACGTCAACAACCCGATAGGTATGTCAGTCACCCTATTGGCGTTTGCTGTCTGTTACCGGTTATCTCATGATGAACGTTTTACCGATCGTTGTCCTGTATAACACCGACTTCCACACGACGAATGTCTGGCAGACCCTGCTGAGTCATGAGCCCGACTGTCAGGTGTTGTTATACGAGAACTCCTTACAGCCGCTCAACGAGCGCTATGCCTCATCCACAGTGCTCTATCACCACGACCCCGACAATGGCGGTGTCTCGGCAGCCTATAACTATGGGGCACGTCAGGCTAAGCAGTTAGAGGGCATGGAGGCCGTGCTTCTGTTGGACGAGGATACCTGTTTCGAGTCGGATTACCTGCAGGTCATGAACAACCTGCTGCACGAACATCCTGCCATCAACCTCTTCGTACCACAGGTACTCTACCAGGGCGACTTTCCCTTCTCACCCATTCGTAGGGGACTTCGTCTCCATCGGGGTGTCATGCTCCCTGAAGGTGAATATAGTCTGCACGACTACCTGCCAGTCAACAGCGGGGCTTGTATCCGCCTGTCTGCCTTTGAACGGGTAGGGGGGTATCAGGAGCGTATTCGTCTCGACTTTGCCGACTTTGACTTCTTTGCCCGCTTGGCCGAGGTGTCTGATACGTTCTGGCGTGTCGATCGGGTGGCCCAGCAGTCCTTCTCCAACAGCGAGACGGATATAGATCGCCTCTACCGGCGTTACCTCTTCTATTTAGAGGGCGCTCGCCAGGCCCGTAAAAACAAACTCATCCGCAGGATGGTCGATGTAGGGGTGCTGCGCCATACCTTGGCACTCACAGCCCGTACCAACAGTCTGCGGTTCCTCAAGAAATACCTGTTCCGATGATATCTGTATGTATCGCTACTTATAATGGAGCCCGTTTCCTGGAACGCCAGTTACGTTCCATCCTCCCGCAGTTAAGTGCTGACGATGAGGTGGTAATCTCCGACGACGGCTCTACGGATGAGACGTTAACCCTGCTCCAGTCCTTAGGTGATCCCCGTATTCGTATCGTCGAGGGTCCTCATCGCCATTCGCCCATCTGGAACTTCGAGCGGGCGCTGAGTCAGGCAAAGGGCGACTATATCTTCCTCTCCGATCAGGACGATGAGTGGACGCCCAATAAGGTGGCTGTGTGTATGGACTACCTGCAATATTACGACTGTGTCGTCAGCGATTGTCAGGTGGTCGATGCGGCCAACAAGGTGCTTCACGACTCCTTCTATCAGATCAATGGCACGCGCCAGGGGCGCTATTACAACCTGTTGGTCAAGAATGGCTACTTAGGCTGTTGCATGGCGTTTCGGCGCCAGGTACTTATGAAAGCCCTGCCTTTCCCCCGTCATACCCCGATGCACGACATCTGGCTGGGTAATGTGGCTGCTTTCCGTTATTCCCTGTGTTTCATCCCCGATAAGTTAGTACTTTATACCCGTCATGGCGGCAATGCCTCTTCTGCCTCAGATGCCAGCAAGTACAGTCTTTGGGAGCGTTTTAGGTTCCGTTGGACCATGTTGGTGGGTGTTCTCCGTATCTTATTTTAGACAATACTTTGCATGAAGATAACCATTATTACAGCCACCTATAACAGCGAGGCCACGGTGCGTGATACCATGGAGAGTGTGCTCCGTCAGACCTATCACGACTACGAGTACATCATTGTCGATGGCGCCTCCTCAGATGGCACGATGGACATCGTGCGCAGCTACGAGCCTCGTTTCAAGGGCCGGATGCGCTACGTCAGCGAACCCGATCAGGGTATCTACGATGCCATGAACAAAGGCTTCTCCTTAGCCACAGGCGATGTGGTGGGCCTGCTCAATTCCGACGATTTCTATACCTCGGTCGATGTGCTGCAGACCATTGCAGGTAACTTCCTCTTGGGTGAGATGGATGCCATCTATGCAGACATCCATTATGTGAAAAATGATGACGTTTCAAAATGCGTGCGCTACTACTCTTCCGCCATCTTCCGGCGCCCGCTGATGCGCTTTGGCTTCATGCCGGCCCATCCCTCCTTCTATTGTCGCAGGGCGGTGTATGAGCGCTATGGCGGCTTCGATACTTCCTACCGCATTGCGGCCGACTTTGAGCACCTGCTGCGCCTCATTTTCATCCACCGCATCAAGACCAAATACATCAAGAAGGATTTTGTCACCATGCGTACAGGTGGCGCTTCCACCGCTGGCATCAGCAGTCGGAAACAGATTATGAAAGAACATCTGCGGGCTTTGAAGGCACATGGAGTCCACTCCAACATCTTCCTGCTCAGTCTGCGTTATATCTATAAACTCCACGAATTCTTGAAGAACTGATATGCAATATTACGCCCTCTTTATACCGCTGTTGCTGTCCATCGTATTAGCCATGTACATCATCCCCCGAATCCTGGTGGTGAGTGTTAAAAAAGACTTGACACTGCCCCCTCGTCTGAGTGATAAGGGCCGGCGTTCTGTTCCTCGCTTGGGTGGTGTGTCTTTGTTCCCCATCCTCGTCATCAGCGTAGGCGCTGCCATTGTCTTCTGTATGTTCGAAGACTGGGACTTGCTGTTGATTGGCAAACCCGAATCCTCTTTCGTACAGTATCTCGTCACGTTGGCTGGCTTGACCACGATGTATCTCTTGGGCGTGATGGACGACCTGATTGGCGTATCTCTCCTCTCCAAGCTCGTCATCGAGTTCTTGGCGGCAGCACTCATCCCCTTGTCGGGCCTGTGGCTACAAGACTTCCATGGTCTCTTAGGCATCTACGAGTTGCCCTATATCATCGGCCTGCCCATCACCATCTTCACGGTCATGTTTATCACCAATGCCATCCCCATGTTGGACGACGTGGATGGTCTGGCCTCCGGTATGGCGATGATCGCCTTTACCGTCTTGGGCTTCTTGGCCTGGGTGGCCGAAGAACCCTTCTTGCTGATGGTCTGTGCGGCCATGGTGGGTATGCTCTTCCCCTTCTTCTTCCGGAATGTCTTGGGCTGGCGCATTGGCTGGCGCAATATCTACTTGGGCGATACAGGCGGTCTCACCATCGGTTATATGCTGAGTTTCGTGGTCATTGCCCTGAGTCGCTTGGGTGGCAGCAAACTGCCCGAGGGTATCATCATGGTGTGCTTCGGCACCCTGCTCATTCCTTGTTTCGATGTGTTGCGTGTGGTCGTCATGCGTACGGTGAACCACCGGAGTATCTTCCAGCGCGACAACAACCATATTCACCACCGTCTGATGATGGGCGGCTTAGGCCCCTTTGCGGTCTTGATGACACTGATGGCCGTCTCAGCCTTCTTCATCCTCTTCAATGTCCTGGGTGTCTGGCTCAACTGGAACCTCTCCCTCCTGTTGATAGGCGATGTCATCTGCTGGACGGCCCTGCAGGTGGTGATCAGTTATTACAAGAACAAAAACCGTGATTTGGAATTGATTGATCCGACATGTACGAAATGACCACCTTATACTCGGTAGCAGTCCCGTTTCTGCTATCGGCGCTGCTGGGTCTGCTCTTCATTCCCAGAGTGTTGATTCTCAGTCATCGTCGCAGGCTGTTCGATATGCCCGACGAACGTAAGATGCACGATACCCCGGTGCCCCGTTTGGGCGGCATCACCTTCCTGCCCATCCTGTTGATCTGTGTCTGTTTGACCATGGGTGTCTGGGTGCTGTTGGACATCCCCTATCTCACCATCAACTGGAACACGCTGGTCATCCGTTTCATCCTGCTCTTTGTGGGTATGATGATGCTCTACCTCGTGGGGGTGGTCGACGATCTGATCGGTGTCTCCTACCAGGCTAAGTTCCTCGTACAGATTGCCTGTGCACTACTCTTCCCTTTGTCGGGTATGTGGATCCACGACCTCTCCGGCCTCTTCTGGATCAACGAGATTCCCATGTGGGTAGGCATCCCCCTCACGGTCTTTGCGGTGGTGTATGTCACCAACGCCATCAACCTCATCGATGGCATCGATGGCTTGGCGGCCGGTATCTGTTTCGTGGCCATCCTCACCTTAGGCATGGCGGCAGCAGTCAAAGGTCAGCACATCTTCCTGATGCTCACCTTCGGCATGCTGGGCATCCTGTTGCCCTTCTGGTACTTCAATGTGTATGGTAACATCGAGAAAGGCAAGAAAATCTTCATGGGCGATACGGGCAGTCTCACCTTAGGCTATCTGGTGAGCTTCCTGCTCATCTGCATGGCCTCTGAGTCTGGCATGACCTTCCCCCGTGAGATGCTCATCATCGGCCTCTCCACCATGCTCCTGCCCATGTTCGACATTGTCAGGGTGGTCATGGCACGTATCAAGAACCATCGCAACCCTTTCCTCCCCGACAAGAACCATATCCATCACAAGCTCCTGCGTACAGGCTTGGGCCCACGCTGGGTCATGGGTGTCATCGTGCTCATCTCCCTGCTCATCGTCTTAGTCACCATGCTCGGTGTCCACCTCCACCTCGCCAGCACCTGGATCTTCTTCATCGACGTCTTAGTCTGGCTCATCTTCGACTACACCGTCAACTACTTCATCCACCTCAACCATAGGGAAAAATATGAGTAAACCGTAAACCGTAAACTTTCACTAGCAAAAATTTGCATATCTCAAATTTTTGCACTACCTTTGCCCCCGTTATACGGGGAATCCCTGCTTGCAGGGAGCCCCTTCGATAGCGTAATGTCGCTGAAAGTCAGTGCAATATGAATATCGACATATCCGGTTTATCAAGTTTCGCCGCTTAGGTCACTAAGGCGGTGTCCCCCTCCTTTTTCTTCGAAAAAATAATAATTAACACTTCGATATGAAAAAAATTCTTTTAGTTTGTTTCCTCATCATGAGTGCCTTGACCATCCAGGCTCAGATGAGCGACACCCAGGTGATGCAGTACATCCAGCGCGAGTACAAGGCAGGCACCTCCCAGTCACAGATTGCCACGCGCCTCATGCAGCGTGGTGTCACCATGCAGCAGTTGCAGCGTGTCCGTAAGCAGTACGAGCAGCTCCAGGGCGGTAAATCCACCCGTAGCTCCGGTTCTGATGCCGATGTGTTAGTGGCCGATAGTCGTCTGCGCGACAACAACGGTTCTGTGCTGGTCGACTCTGCTGGTAACCAGCTTTATAAGCAGGAGGTCACACCCACATCTTCTGGTGAGAATGCCGCCAACCGTCAGAAGGTGACTATCACGGAGGGCGACAACACCATCAACGGTAAGGAGGTCTTCGGTCGTAACATCTTCAACCAGAAAGCCCTCTCTTTCGAGCCCAACATGAACATTGCTACGCCGGTCAGCTACATCGTAGGTCCTGGCGACAAGGTGTTCGTCGATGTCTATGGCGCTTCTCAGAAGTCAGAGCAGTTAGAGGTATCACCCGATGGCACTATCACGGTAACAGGCTATGGCCCCATTCATATCGGTGGCTTGACGGTTGATCAGGCCAATGCGAAGATCCGCAGTGAGCTGGGCCAGCGCTACAGCAGTTCTCAGATCAAGATGACCGTGGGTCAGACCCGTACCATCACTGTCAATGTCATGGGTGAGGTCACCGCCCCTGGTACCTATACCCTCTCGGCCTTTGCCTCTGTGTTCCACGCCCTGTATATGGCGGGTGGTATCAATGCCTTGGGTACCCTGCGTAACATCAAGGTGTTCCGCAATGGCCGTCAGATCACGTCGGTCGATATCTACGACTACCTGCTCAATGGCAAGCTCACAGGTAATGTGCGCCTGTCCGACAACGATGTCATCCTCGTAGGTCCTTACGACTGTATCGTCGATGTCACCGGTAACGTCAAGCGCCCGATGGCCTATGAGATGAAACATACCGAGAGTGTGGCCCAGCTGCTGAAATATGCTGGTGGCTTCACAGGCGATGCCTATCGCAAATCCGTCCGTGTCAACCGCACAGCCGGTGAGAAATATTCCGTTTATACCGTCAACGAGTTCGATATGGCTGAGTTCAAGGTGGCCGATGGCGACTCTGTCTCTGTCGGTGCCATCCTCCCGCGCTATGAGAACATGGTCGAGGTCAAGGGTGCGGTGTTCCGCCCCGGACAATATAACCTCGGTACCAATGTCACCAGCGTCAAGACCTTGGTAGAACAGGCCGACGGTGTCACCGAAGAGGCCTTCACCACCCACGCTGTGCTCCATCGTATGAAGCCCGATCGTACCTGGAAGGTCATCTCGGTCGATCTCGAGGGTATCCTCAATGGCACCACCCCCGATATCCCCTTGGAGAACGAGGATGTGCTGACCATTGCCACCAAGCAGGACAAGAGCAACGAGCGCACCATCACCATCCATGGCGAGGTGCTCTTCCCAGGCACCTACGAATATGCCGATAACGAGAGTGTGGAAGACTTCATCCTCCAGGCCGGTGGCTTGACCGATGCTGCCTCTACGGCCAGGGTCGATGTGTCTCGTCGTCTCATCGATCCGAAGGCGACCACCTTCACCAAGGAGATTGCCAAGACCTTCTCGTTTACCATCAAAGATGGCTTTGTGGTCGATGGCGACAAGAGCTTTACGCTCCAGCCCTACGATGAGGTCTATGTCCGTATGAGCCCGGGCTTCATGCCCCAGCGTAACATCAGTGTCATGGGCGAGGTGCTCTTCGCAGGTATCTACACCCTGCCACAGAAGAACATGCGCCTCTCTGATGCCATCAAGGCAGCCGGTGGTGTCACCGACGAGGCCTATGTCCGTGGTGCCCGTATTGAGCGCCCGATGAATGCCGACGAGAAGTTCCGTCTGAACCGCATGCTCCAGATGGTCGAGATGCAGGGTGGCTCCGGTCTCGACAAGAACAAGGTCGGTCAGGACTCTGTTTACTATGTCGGTATCGAGCTCGACAAGGCTTTGGCTAATCCAGGTTCCGACTATGATGTCATCCTCCGCGAGGGCGACCGTCTGGTAGTGCCTGAGTACTCTGGTACGGTGAAGATCAATGGTAACGTGATGTATCCCAACACCGTGGCCTACACCAAGGGTAAGAGTTATAAGTGGTATATCAACGAGGCAGGTGGCTATGGCAATGGCGCCAAGCGCTCCAAGGCCTTCATCCTCTATCAGAATGGTAAGGTGAGCAAGGCCTCCAAAGGCAAAGTTGAACCCGGTTGCGAGATCATCGTCCCCAACAAGACCCGCTCTGCTGCTGAGAACATCTCCATGTTCACCAACATCGGCACCTCATTGGCAACGATCGTAACCATGATCGCCACAGTCACCAACCTCATCAAGACCTTCTAACTTCTAAGGTATAATGGGAGTGAGGCACCCCCCGCTTCGCTCCCACCACCCCGCTCAAAGGGGGCTCCTCGCCCCCTCGCCGCGCAGCTTCCCCTCGGTGTTAATTCAATGGTATAGATTATTAATCGCTGCTGGCGCAGCCATAAAAATAATACATGGCTCGCCCCTTTAGGGGCACAGGCTTTGCGAGCCATACCAAAACTTTGATGGAGAGAACCAGTTCTCGGAATCAATTGCATCCTTCCCATATAGGGGAAGGCCTTGGTTAGGGTGGATGTTTCTTTTAGTTCTTTTCTTTGCGCCAAAGAAAAGGACATACCCTGCAGGGTAAAACCCTGCAAAAACAAAAGAATTTTCTTTAAATAATTTCTTAAATGGAAGAAAATATCAAAAAGATAGATCCTCAAGAAGAGGAATCTTCAATAGATTTTGGTGCTATTTGGCAGGCAATCAAAAAGCACAAAATGCTTTATGCCAAAGTATTACCAATCGCATTCTTCATTGCGATTGTCATTGGCTTTTCTATTCCCAAAACCTATAATTGCAAAATATTGCTGGCTCCCGAAATGGGAGGCAAAGCATCAAGTACCAGCGGTCTCGCTTCGTTAGCCAGTAGCTTTGGTGTAAACATAGGTAGTGGCTCTGCCACAGGCGATGCCATTACCCCAACAGTGTACCCCGACCTGATGAATAGCGTCGACTTTAAGACGGCTTTGTTCCCTGTCAAGGTACAACGAAAGGGCGACAAAGCCCCTATGACCCTCTATCATTACTATAAGAACGAGTGGAAGTATGCTTGGTGGGAGCATTTCTTTGGCCTGATGGCTCCAAAAAAGCAGAAAGATACGTTGGTAAATAACTTTGAGTTGACAGGTGAGCAAACATATATTGCGGGCCTGATAAATAAGAATGTCGTCTGTTCCATTGATAAGAAAACAAATCTGATAACCATTAACGTAACCGCTCAGGATCCCCATGTAGCGGCTTTGCTGGCAGATTCTGTAAAGAATCGTCTTCAGGATTTCTTGACCGAATATCGTACAAATAAGGCTCGTAACGACTTGGAATATGCCCAGAAACTCCAGAAACAAGCTAAAAAAGACTATGAGCGTGCGCAACAGCTCTATGTCGACTATATGGATGCTAATCAGGACGTGGTTTTGATGGCAGCCATGCAGAAACAGACCGATTTGGAAAACGAGATGCAGTTGCAGTACAACAACTACAACGCCCTCAACGCCCAGGTGATTGATGCCAAGGCCAAGGTGCAGGAGGTTACCCCAGCCTTCACCACACTCCAGAGTGCCACAGTTCCCTTGGACCCCGCAGGCCCCAAGAAAGGCCAGATTGTCCTCATCATCCTCTTCCTCGCCGCCCTCTTCACCACCGCCTGGATCCTCTACAAAGAAAACCAGCTCAAACCATTATTAGGTCTATCTTAAACAAAAATGATAAATCTTCCTTATAAAGACAACGGGCTGGAGCCCGTAATAAGTGCTCAGACATTAAGTTTTCACCACGGCAAGCATTTACAGGCCTACGTAGATAATTTGAATAAACTGTTTGTGGGGAGTGAGTTTGAAGGAATGGCATTGGAGGACATCGTACGAAAGGCCCCTGCTGGTGCTATCTTTAACAATGCAGGCCAGATTCTAAACCACAACCTTTACTTCTTGCAGTTTGCATCTACATCTGAATCTCAGCATAAGCCCACAGGCTCACTGGCTGCTCAGATTGAGAAGCAATGGGGAACTTTGGAGGCCTTTAAAGCTGATTTTGAATCCAAAGGCGTAAGTCTTTTTGGCTCTGGTTGGGTTTGGCTCTCAGCAGATGCGAATGGTCAGCTCGTAATCACACAGGAACCGGGAGCCTCAAATCCTGTAGTCAAAGGTCTAAAACCTCTTCTGACCTTCGATGTTTGGGAACATGCCTATTACCTCGATTATCAGAATCGTAGAGCCGCTCATCTCTCCGCCCTTTGGCAGATCATAGACTGGAAGGTTATCGAAGAAAGGTATGCCAAATAATGGAATCAAAAGCTATCTATCAGTTGCTGTATAATAATCTCCTTCTTCCTTAAACGCAATATGAATATAGTTTTTCTTATTGGTAATGGCTTTGATATAAACCTTGGCATGAAAACCAGTTATGCTGATTTTTATGATGACTTGGTTAAGACCTATATTGTTGGACCAGGATCTATAGAGAATTTACATCAGAGCATAGAAAAATATAAGAAGACAAATCTTTGGGCTGATCTTGAGAAGGGACTGGGTGAATATACCAAGGAAATTTCTAATGTGCGAGAGCTACGTGAGGTGTATTTTCATCTAAATGATGCGCTGAAGAATTATTTGGCTAATCAGAAACTTAATGGCAGGTATCTAACTGCTGAAGCAGCCTCAAAGCTAAAAAAGGACTTGATGAATCCTCACAATTGTTTTCTGCCACGATTTCGTCAGGCAATACAGGATTATATGAATCCAAGTAGGGTTGTACAAGATGAGGTGAGTATTATCACTTTTAATTATACCGATACGATAGAAAAGATATTAGGGGTAGGTGGTTATAAATTGCCATTGGAACTTGGTGTTAAGAATACCAATGGTGATAAAAGAATGCTCAATTCGATATATCATATTCATGGAACCTTAAACGATTCCGAACTGATTATGGGTGTTAACGATTTGAGTCAGATAAAGAATGACAATCTTGCCAAAGATCCAAGCGCTCAGTCTATGTTAGTGAAACCAGAAACCACGCTAAATCGAGGAGATCTGCTTGACGATAAGTGTGAAAGACTAATGCGGAATTCCGATCTGTTTTGCCTGTTTGGGATATCTATAGGAGAAACAGATAATAAGTGGTGGGATATGTTGGCGGCACGCATGAACTCTTCCAATGCTCATATTATTTACTATGGTCATACAACAAAAAAGGTAGAACATAATCAAGATTTGTGGGATATTCAGCGAGGCTTTCGTGATATGTTGGTCGAGAAGTTTGTGAGAAAGCCTTTAGACAAGGCTTCATCTTTAGCTCGTATTCATGTAGTCGTGAATTCGAATATGTTTAAACTATAGTAGATCCTATTTGTAACATTTGGAAATACAGCCAATTGCATGAGTGCGAGGAACGAGATAATCTGCCATTATGGCGTACAATAGGTAAAATATTGTTAAATCAATTTAATTGCAGAATTCAAATCTTAAAAATGCATAACATAAATGATAGTGGCTTATTTTTTGAGTGTATATGAATAGATTTAGACGATATAATGAGAGTCAGATTGAATTGGTTAATTGATATGAAATAAAACTAAAAACATATGTATAACATTAAAACTCTTCGTGGAACCATCTTTTGTCCACCAATCAGGTATAGTAAGGAGTTCGTTGCGGCTCTTTATGAAGTCGCTAACGAGTATGTTCCCGTGATAGTACGTGATAATGGTGCGCTGCCTGTACTTCCTATTTGGCAGTTGACTTCTTCTGATGAGAGAGAACAGATATTGTTTAATGGCGAAAAGATAGATCTTATTCAACGTGTTGAACATGATATTGATGATGATGCTATCCGTGCTTTTGCTGAGCGTTGTACAGTTGTCTTTAGTAAAGTCTTGGAGGTTGCTAACGTTGTTTGTACACGAATTGCACTTGCACCTTCTGTAATTATTACCGAGAAGGGAACAAGACCTTCTGCTTTGTATAACAAATTGTTTTCTATCAATAGTTTTGAAGATGTTCAGCTTGACACAAGTAATCTTTCTCAGGTTTATAGAGTCAATAAGACAATAGGAGAAAAAGAAGTCAAGATAAACTATGTATCCAATTTCCGTTTAGAAAACGAACTGGTTAATCTCAATGGCATTAATCAGATGCGCGAGCGCTATATGGGCGATTTCGATATCAATACGATGGTGAATCCAGAATATAAATTCTCTATTGATGATGTAAAGGGGTTCTTCAACCTCTCTCCTACGATGTTTGTTTCTTTCTATAATTTGTATTTCGGTGAATAATTTGCATGGCTACATCTTTGCCTAATACATTTTGGGATCAACTCATTGATATCCAAAGTATCTCAAGTCAGTTGTCCACTTCGCAATTGATGTCTTCTGTCGAGAGTCTAAACAAGATTTTGGGCTCAGAAAACTATGATGTATACTCAAAAGTGTTGAAGACGTATGATACTTTAGAGGAATTATACCGTACACCAGGATACCTTGATACCTCTTCTTTTACTAGACAAGATGTCGAGGACGGTTCGAATGGTGAGGCTACTGAACGGAGGAAAGCATCTAGTAGTAGCACCTCCACAGAGGAACCTGTTACAGTTTCCGAGAACACACGTGCAGATGATATCAATATAGCAAATGAACAATTTATCCAATATTTGGAAAGCCAAACGAATAGTTTTATTAGCACATTGAAATGGACGGACTTTGAAGATGGAATGGAGAATGAGATTACTCGACAAGTTGGAGAGTATATGGAACGAAATCGTTATGTAACATTTTGCTGGCTTAATAGAATCTTTAATTCTAATAGAAATAAACCAACAATAACGTCTGGTTTGTTACGTACATTAGCAATGGTTGTGAATCCTAGTGATGCGGATATCATGCTCTCTATGGTGGTAGCAGGTGTAGCTAGTGTGCATTCAGAAGACCAAGAGGCGGCTATTATGGTCATCGAAAAGTGGCGTACGAAAGAATGTCTTGACGCAATGCTTAATACCACATATGGTTCAGATTGGGTAAGAGAATATGCAATGCAGGTGGTTGCAGAACTTAAGGAAGAACTTGGAGTATGATTGTTAGGAAGATAGATGCAATCACGAAATGGAATAACCCCCAATCAGTGAATAGACCCGACCCGACAGTTCCCGGTGATACATTGTCAGAGTTAAAAACAAAGGAGAATAAACTTTCAGTATGGCTTGCTAATACAGAAGAGGATATTGAAGATGCTGTTGCGGCACTTTCATTAAGTAGAGATGATACGAATAGATTGTGCTTTTTAGTACTTGACGAAGATAAGTTGTCATCATTTGATATTGCAGTTTTGGATGACCAAAAAGGAGATGCTCAAGGAGCTTCTGAAGAAATATTGAATAAGCATCGTAATTTAGTAGAACTTGATCATAAAAGACTGGGACTGCTGGCTGAATATATGATCCAACAGGCCAGTGATACAAATAACCGTAAGACATTTACGGAAACGGAAGTTAAGCAAATCCTCAATAAGTATAAAGGTACAAAGATTGAGGTAAAGAACGTAAAAGAGAGGATATCAAGGAAACTTAACTGGAACGAAGATGCCAACACTTAATATGGGAATCTCATACGACCTTACGTATGATGTGATCGATAAGGTAGTTGCAGATGGCAAGATTGGTAATTATGCCTATGGTTATCTGAATGAACGCGGAGTTTTTATTGTGCTTTACGTAGGGCGTAGTGATAGTAATTTGAAGGATAGAGTCAAGCATGGCATAAACGATATGCAGAAGAATCCTTCACTCCGCTATGAACGCTTTAAGTTCAGTTATGCTGATAGCGCTTCCGAAGCTTATGAAAAGGAATGCCATAATTACCATGATTTTGGTGGTGAAAAGGGTAGCCTTTATAACGATGAGCATCCCGCGAAACCTGAGGGATATAGAGGTACATGCCCAGTTTGCGGAAAATAAATGGTTATTTCATCATATCGTACAAACTTGATTACCAACGTCTCTTAGCAAAAATGGCGAAAACAGATAGCCCCCCCTTGTTTGGTAAAGCAAGACATTCATTGGGTGTATTTTTGATAGCAAAGGTGGTCATTTCGATACTGCCAGCCAGAATTAAGATGAATAAATCTTATGAATAAGGATGAGATAAAACAATATGCAGATGATACCTATGGTCAGGTAAGTTCATGGATAAACAACTGCGACTCCAAAGCTTCTATCATGCTTGCCTTGATAGGTGTTATCTTGTCGATAGCTTTTACAAGCGATACACTTTTGGGAGGTATACTGGCCCTCACCAAAGATGTGATCATGCTTATGAAGGGTAATGGATCTTCATGTGCTTGTGCGAGTCTCTTCATCCTTGTTATACTAGGAATCTCAATAGGTTTCTTGACTTATAGCATCAGTAATTGGATATCAGTCCTATACGCACGTTTTGATGATTCCAGGGATGCCCAAAACCCGTCGATAAGTTTTTATCGCAGCATTGGAGCAAAGAATTATGATGAATACAAAAAACTGGTAGAAGATATAGATGAAGATGCTTTTATAGAAGACAAACTCAGACAGGTATATGACTGCTCGAAGATATGCACGAAAAAGTTTACTATCTATAATGATGGTATAGCTTCGATGAAAGTCGGTCTTGTGTTGTTTGCAATATTCTTAATAATACTCTTGTTAAAAAACAGTTTATGAAATCGTTTTATAACGATTACATCAATCATATATCAGATATCCTTGATAAGAAACCAACCAAGAAGATTTCCATCAGTATCAAATTCCCAGACGGAATGAGAATTACCAAGTCGGGTATTAGTCTCACTGAGCTCAAGCATCTGATTGAGAGATTGGAGGTGGTGTGATAAAAGAAGATCCATACGCTTCAATGGAAGGCCGATTAACCTAACGAGAAAGCTGCTCTTTTACAGAAAATCGATGACTAGATGTCCACAGCAACAAAGTTTGGTAGTTTCTTTTCTGTCATCAAGCGTAGCGACTGAAAGAACATATTGCCGATGACCATCGGTGTAAATAAAAATAAGGATAAAATAATCTGGGTGTGCTAGGTTGCAAACGCTCGCTTGACTAGTCCAAGAACCACTAAAAAGGTGGTTTCCAAGCCCGGATGTCAAAATTGATAGTTTACATTTATAAATAATATTGTAGATAAATGCTCCCAACTATCTTGACTAATAAAAGTACTGTTTCTGGTAGTTCTTTTGTGAAGGACTATGAATTCAGGAATGGGCATGTGGTACCATTATATGAGGTTTCTACTACTGCGGCTTTTAACCAACTTGTTGGGCATGCGAAGATAGATAATGCTCATTATGGCAATGTTTATTATAGAGGAGTAAATGGCTTGTTTGATAATGTGATGCCCAGTATAATGAGAAAAAGGACTAGTGGCGCTGCTGATGACTTGAATAAGCTTCTTAAGATAATTAGTGAAAACGACTATTTTAAAAAATCGTTAAAACTAAAAAACACTATACCCCCAAGAACACCTTCTGATTTTGCTAATAACAAGGTTATAACTCGTTTTAATAGATATTGCATTGAGGCTGTTTTACAGCATTATGCGGGATATACTCGTTTTATTGATGTTGTTGATAATCATTGGGTGGCTTTGTGGATGGGGCTTCAAAAGTTTATCACGCATGGTAAAGGTCATAAATATTGTGTTTGTGAAAAGCGTGAACTATGTGTGGGTGATATATATGAGACTATAAGAAAACCGGAATGTCCAGTAATATCGGCAAAAGTAGAAGATGATATTTTTGATTATATTATGCTGATGGCCATGCCATATGCATCAAAGAGTATTGAATGTGGAATTATAGAAACAGAAGAGTTGGTTGAGGTTGATTTACGAGAATCGCTTCCGTCTTTTTATTTAAGACCACATGCTCAGCATGCTTTAGTTATTCGTAGAAGGGACAAGCAAAACATAAACCAGACGGCATCTTATTATGATATGGCTTCTCAAGTGATAGCTATCCTCAGGGTTAGAATTGATAGGGCGTCGATGTGGCTGGGAGAAGGAACACTTCTTAGCCAAGCCAATTTGTTCCCGTCTCCTTCTGTTGATCAGGGTTATAATAACCTGTTGATGCATGACAAGGTGTTTTCTTATCCGTTTGAGATATTAAGGTATTATTAATATGCTATTGTATAAATACCGCAGTTGGCCTCTTGAAGGGGAGAATTGGACTAAGCAAACTCTGATGGATAATAAGGTTTATGCTTCTGCTCCAGAAAGTTTAAATGATCCTTTTGATAGTAAATTTGAGGTTTTCTCGTCCAAGTTTAAAAAGGATATCAACGATGTGATATATAATATGCATGTTATGAGCTTCATTTTGACTTTCCTTTCAGAAAAATCCACTAAACTGCAAAAGTCGGAAAAAGATCGGTTAAAAAAGAAATTGGCGAAATGCAAGACATCTGCAGAGGGATTTCATTTCGTGAAAACATACTTAAGTAATAATGGGTACAACTCTTTTGAATTGACAACTGGCAAAGATATAGTTGGGCAGTTAGAAAAGCAGGTTTCAAATTATGGTATATATAGTTTGGCAGAGCGCTCTGACAATATTCTTATGTGGAGCCATTATGGTGATCAGCATAAAGGTTTGGCTTTAGGCTTTGAGATTGATGATAGTTTATTTAATATTTCGAGAACTCCATTTTGTAGGAAGGTGATATACGCAGAAGAATTCCCGAAACTATCACCAGACGACGTTAATATGACGACAGATTTTAAATTTAATGGATTGCAAGCAGAAAAGGAACTCCATTTCACAGATAATGAATTAATAGCTCAGAAAACTCTTTATACTAAAGCTAACTGTTGGGCTTATGAAGATGAGTGGAGAATAATCTATGACAGCTATGGTTTGAAACCTTTTCCTGGTAAGTTGGTGAAAATTGTATTTGGATGTAGGACGAGTAAAGAAACTATAAGAGCGGTTAAGAGTATAATAAAGAATTGTATTTCCAATAAAGTGTTGTTATTCCAACTGGAAATGTCTCCTACAGCATTTACACTCTCTGAGAATATATTAAGGTGAACAATAGAATTACTGGCGAATAGCAGACATAGTTATTTTTTTCAGATAAAGAAACGAAAAATGATAGCTGAGGACAGAATAACAAAAAGATATGATCCTGATGCAGCATGGGATTATTATAAGCTCTATTTTGAAAAAGAGAAATAATTATGCTTACATTGCAGCAGATAGAGACTGTATGGAATCGGGCCACTGTCGTGGCTAACTATAATCCGAATCTGTGGCGAAAGGATTTCGCTGGAGCTTGGATTCGCCGGGATATGTATGGCATGCGCTCTCCTTTTGGGTGGTCTGCATGCAGAAAGAATCCCAATATAGGCCCTGCAGTGAACACTGATAATCTGATGGCAGCCCATTGGCGCAATAATATGATGAAGGGTGCAAACTACCCTACATTTAAATCAATTGTCACTTCAGATGGCAATCATAATGTTGATAAGATACAGTCATGGCGAGTGGGATGAATGAAGAGAATGTCAATAAGGAGCAATATGAGGAGCGATATAATCCACGGCCTCTTATCCTTGTGGCAGTATTTCTTGCAATCTTGGGCTTCTTCTTTTTCATTAGTCATCGTTACTTTTCTCTAGCCAAACCTATAGATGGATCTGTATGGGGTGAATTTGGAGATTTTATAGGAGGTGTCATTGGAACCATAATAGCATATATTAGTATTCGCTTACTTGTTGCAACCCTTAATACTCAGGCTCTTGGCAACATCATTGCTAAAGAAACAGCAGATAGAAGTCTTTATGAAACAAAGCTTCAGCGACTGAATACCAATTTCCAAATGATGCTTGAACAGTACAGGAAAATGCTTGACAAGTTCAATGCAAACGACGGAAATCAAAATGCGATAAAAGGACTTGAGTTCCTAAAAAGAAGAATGAATGAAATTACTGAAGATTTTAATAACGACAATGAAAATTATCATGTAAGGAATACGGAAGCGGTCAAAGCATTCAATGATTTCTATATTGATAACAGACCAGTAGCCTCTGTTTATTTTAGGATTATATACCGCTTGTTAGAACTGATATTCACATCTCCAATAGAATCAGAAGATCAGGCGGTGTTTGCAAAAATGTTACGATGTCAACTATCTGAAGAGGAATTGTTTTTTATTCGTTATAATGCGATGACGCCAAATGGAGCTAATATGCGTAAGTATCTCAATCAGTTTAATATGATGAAGCATCTGCCAGAGCTGTCAATACTTGAGTTTAAGTGCAGAGACAAGCAAGGATTACTTCCTAAAGATAAGAGTCAGATGATATCGTCACTGATAGGTTTGCGCAAAGACTTGATAAAGAGAGACAAATATGCCCCCAACCATCCAATAACACCTCTTCTGTCAAATTATGAAATGAACAGTGTTATGAGCGAAGATCGGCACCGCTTTGAGTTTATTATAATGCGCCCTTCTGTCAATCTACCTGCAGATTTAAATCAAAATGAGTCTTTTAATAAGCTTACATTCGAAGAACTGAAATCTTTTATTTGTGACTTTATTACAGAATTGTTTACATGCTATAATTTTTGCGAATATCAAAGCGCCACAGATATTGATTTAAATGATGAGTCAATTGCAGAAAATGGAGTAGATACAATTAAAATAATAGTGTCATCACGAGGACGTCAGAAGAAACTTTATTTATATATAGACTTATTCTCAAAACCAACAGAAGAATATGATAGTTAATCCATTATCATTATATAAGATAGGTAAGAGCTTGTTTTCACAGAATGTGAAGACGCTGGGTATGGCTATAAAGGTATGCATAGTTGTGATCTTATCATTATATACGCTCGATAATCTTTATGGATGGAGTAATTTATTGCTCGTCAATACCCGTATTGATTCACTTAATCATCTCTATTCATCCTCATCATTGCCCAAAGACAAGTCGTATGTAGATGCATTTGCAAGTTTATACGATGATATTTTGAATTATAAAAATATCTTTGAAAAGACTGCAGATGATTTTTGCGTCTATGAAGAAAGGGACAATAATCGTATACAATTAATAAACACTCTAACTTGTGCAATTATTCCTATCATTATTCTCATTATTTTGATATATCATTTGATATTAGAGGTAGCAGTTAAGAGAGAAGGTCAGTTAGAACGAGTTGTAGATATCCTTATACTTTTGGCATGTGTAGTCGTTTTATATCGTATTATGATTGCATTGTCGTATGTAATACCAACATTCCCCAAAGAATATGTTTGGGGTAATTACGGATTAAATCTTTTTTGTACTCTGCTATTATATTTGGTGATGTGCAGCTTAATAACTAGACTATCCTTGTTTCTTCGGAATGAGCAAGAAGAGCAAGAAAATGCAGCACCACCAGCCCCGGAACCCGAAGATCAATAAACTATATAGAAGTAATTTGTTGAGGATATTTTTTTTGGTTAATCCCTGCGGGGGATTAACCGAAAGGACAAAGAGTAATAACAGATGTTTTGCCTACGACGCCTGACACGCTCAGAACATGAAAGACTGCAGGAGTAACAAATAATTAACACCAATAGCCCCTACTGGTTACATCTTCCTACGATGTAACCTTTTAGGTTTTCTGTCTGTCGAGCGAACTGTCTCAATTAGAAATTAAGGCAATTATGCAGGGTAGACTGATTATAGGTGCTTTAGCTTGTCTGGCTTGCTAACATTGGGATGCAAGTAATCGATTTTATCGCTTCGCTTGAAAAAACCACCCCAAAGGAGGTTTTAATGTCTGGACGTCAAAAATGACAGCTTACAAAAGACTTATGGATACAGTGTTAGTTACTGGAGGTGCGGGCTTTATTGGCTCTGCATTATGCAGGCGATTATTGGCAGAAGGCTTAGAAGTCGTTGCGATTGATGATTTCTCTGGTAGCACTGGTAGCTTTGTTGATGATGTGCTACCGCACGAACATTTTGTGTTGGCTAATGTAAATATCAATAATCGTGAAGTGGTAGAAGAATTATTTGGAAGATTTAAATTCGATATTATTTATCATTTAGCAGCAAATACCAGCATCCCTAAGGGACAAAATAATATAGATGTTGATATACAGAATACATTCTTAACTACCATTTCCATTCTTCAAATGGCTGTAAAATACAAAGTAAAAAAATTTGTGTTCACATCTAGTTCTACCATATATGGCGAATCTGAAGTGGCATTTGACGAAAACTCAAATTTACACCCGATATCATATTATGGTGCCGCCAAATTGTCAAGTGAGGCCTTTATCAGCGCTTTCAGTTCAAGATATAACATACAGACATGGATTGTTCGTTTTTGCAACGTGGTCGGTCCATATTTTACTCGTGGAGTAGTTAGTGATATTAAAAAGAAAATCAATGCAGGTAATAAGGTGATTCATATGCTGGGTGATGGCAAGCAAGAGAAACCTTTCCTCTATATAGATGATGCTGTTGATGGATTAGCGTATGTTGTCAGTCAGGCGACGGAACTGATAAATACTTACCTTGTTGGGAATTGTGATACAATTCCTGTTCAGCGAATTGCTGAAATTGCATTGGAAGAAAAGCAATACGATGCTCAGATCCTGTTTGATAATGCTCCGACCTGGTCTGGGGATGTTCAGAAATATGAATATGATATAAGTAAGATCAGATCTTTAGGGTGGCAACCAAGATTTAATTCAGAAGAAGCAATAAGAAAATCATTCAAATAAATCTTTTATGAAAAAAGCATTTATTACTGGTGTAACAGGCCAGGACGGTTCATATTTAGCGGAGTTTCTTTTAGATAAAGGCTATGATGTACATGGTATGATTCGCAGAAGTTCTACAGACTTCCGTGAACGTATTGCTCATTTGGAGGGCAAACCTCATTTCCATTTACATTTTGGGCACATGGGCGATTCTATGTCGTTGATACAGATCATTAGTAAGGTAAAACCTGATGAGATATACAACTTAGCAGCGCAAAGCCACGTTCAGGTAAGTTTTGACTCGCCTGAGTTTACGGCTGATGTTGATGCTACAGGCGTGCTTCGAATTCTGGAGGCTGTGCGCCAGTGTGGATTATCTGAGACATGCAGGATCTATCAGGCATCAACTTCAGAACTATATGGCAAGGTCGAAGAGGTTCCTCAGAACGAAAATACTCCATTTCATCCCTATAGCCCATACGCTATAGCCAAGCAATATGGTTATTGGATTGTGAAAGAATATCGTGAAGCATATAATATGTATTGCTGTTCTGGTATTCTTTTTAATCATGAATCAGAACGTCGCGGTGAGACTTTTGTGACTCGTAAGATTACACTAGCAGCTGCTCGAATTGCTCAGGGCAAACAAGATAAGCTGTATTTAGGAAATCTTGATTCCCTTCGAGATTGGGGATATGCAAAAGACTATGTAGAGTGTATGTGGTTGATACTTCAACAAGAAAAACCTGAGGATTTCGTGATTGCAACAGGAGTGCAACACTCAGTACGCGAGTTTACTCAGTTGGCCTTCCATCATGCAGGTATCGATATTGAGTTCCGAGGAGAAGGCTTGGATGAAAAAGGCTATAGTGTGAATACAGGACGTTGCCTGATAGAAGTGTCACCGGATTTCTATCGCCCAACAGATGTTGTTAATCTTTGGGGAGATCCGACCAAGGCAAAGACTCAACTTGGTTGGAATCCCAGTAAAACAAGTTTTGAACAATTGGTGAAGTTGATGGTTGATCATGATATGGCTAAAGTTGCTGTAGAGCGCGAAAGTGAACGTGTCAAAATGAACCTATCGGCATATTTAGAGAAGGGGATAGTAAAATAAAAATTAAAAAATAGTGTAATTATGGATAATGTCATTAAAATAGAATTTGATGGTGTAGAGCTCGGTTCTATCGTTCGTTCAACTTATCATAGTAGCGGTATCGGGTTTTTCTCTAAAGAGAATGATGGGCTTCAGTTGGGCTACATGAACCGTCCAGACCATTATGTGATTGCGCCTCATACTCATAATAAAATTAAGCGCGAAGTATATTATACAGAGGAAATTCTTTTCATCCGTTCTGGTATGGTTCGTGTGGATTTCTACGATGATAATCAACAGTATATTGAGAGCCATATAGCCCGAGGTGGAGATATTGTTATTCTTAAAGCTGGTGGCCATGGTTTTAAGGTATTGGAGCGTGCTGATATTTTTGAAGTAAAGCAAGGACCATATTTAGGGGCCCAAGACAAGATCCGCTTTGAACCGATCTCTGATGAGAGTGCAATTATAAAAGAAGTGTTTTAATTTGAATATTTATGGCTGATTATATTCCAGTATGCGAGCCTTTGCTTGCAGGAAATGAGTTGAAATATGTAACAGAAGCGGTTTCTACCGGCTGGATTTCTTCTTCTGGCAAATTTGTTACGGAATTCGAAAGGCAATTTGCTGCTTATTGTGGTTGCGAATATGGAGTCGCTGTGTGCAATGGTACTATCGCCTTACATTTAGCATTAATAGGCGCTGGTATAGGTAAAGGTGATGAAGTAATACTTCCCACTTTTACTATGATAGCATCTGCATTCGCAATTTGCTATGTAGGAGCCATACCCGTATTTGTTGATGCTGACAGGGATACTTGGAACATTGATGTCAGCAAGATAGAAGAAAAGATCACGCCTCGTACTAAAGCCATCATGCCCGTCCATATCTTTGGAAAGATGTGTGATATGGATGCAATCTGTACACTTGCAAAGAAATACAATTTGAAAGTGATAGAGGATGCAGCAGAGGCTCATGGCGCCATGTGTCATGGTAGAAAGGCCGGATCGTTCTCTGATATTGCGGGATTCAGTTTCTTTGCTAATAAAAATATAACTACTGGTGAGGGAGGTATGGTTGTTACAAATAATAAAGAGATGTATGATCGTGCCAGATATTTCAAGAATGTATGTTTTCCTCTTGATGGTCCTCGCAACTATCAGCATGAGGATATTGGTTACAACTATAGAATGAGTAATGTTGTAGCCGCTATTGGTCTGGCACAAGTAGAGAGAGCGGATGATTATAGAGAAATGCGAATTCGCAATCATGCACTTTATAAGAAGTATTTATCAGACATACCAGGAATTACATTCCAGTCAGAGCCAAGTGATGATTGTGTAGATGTTTGCTGGATGAATACTATAGTAATTAATCCCAAAGAATATGGGCATACAAAGGATGCACTTATTTCTCACCTGAAAGAGAACGACATTGATACTCGTTTGCTATTCACTGGTATGCACAAGCAGAAAGCAATGAAGGAATATGGATGCGATTGCTCTGGCGAATATCCTGTTTGTGAGTGGTTGACAAAAAATGGTTTCTATTTACCATCTGGAAGTGGTTTATCTGAATCAAATATAAAGAAAATATCTGATATAATAAGAAATCTCTTTCAATCCTAAAATGGGAGAAAAAGCAACAAAGAGAGTCGCAAAAAATACAATAGTAATGTATGTCAGACTTTTAGTTATGACATGCATTTCTTTCTATTCTAGTAGACTCTTTCTTAGTACAATAGGAATTGAAGATTATGGGATACTGTCTATTGTTGGTAGTATATCTACATCTTTCACTTCTGTCAAGTGTTTTTTTTCTGAATCTATCCAGCGTTTCCTTAATGTTGCAAAGGGGAAGTCAGTAGATTCAAGGATAGAACAAAGAGATATCTTTAATCTAAGTCTTATAATTCATTGTGTACTTTTAATTATTATTGTTATTTGCTTAGAGTTTATAGGGGTATGGCTTTTAGAATATGTACTGGAAATACCAGGTGACCGAAAAGATGCTGCATTCTTTGTTTTTCAGATGACAATTATTTCAACAGCTATAAGGATATTAAGCCTTTCTTATGATGCTGTAATAATTGCAAATGAGAAAATGGGAATATATGCAGGTATATCAGTGCTTGATGCAGTAATTTCGCTTTTTTATATTATAATGCTTCCATATATTGGATTCGATTATTTGAAAAGCTATTCCGTCCTGATGCTTTCAATTCCCATCTCCACTTTGTTATTTCAGATTATATATTGTCGCCGTTTTGAAGAGTGTAGGTATGTTTTTAGACTAAACAAACAATTGTTTAATAAGATTTTTGTTTTTTCTGGATGGAATTTTTTTGGAAATTTGTGCTTCTCACTGATTCACGAGGGCGTAAATTTTCTTTTGAATATTTATGGGGGTGTAGTAATGAATGCGGCTCGGGCTATAGCATATCGTTTGAAAAGCATAATGTATGAGGTTTCTTCAAATGCTCTCGTTGCAATACGCCCCTTGGCTATGCAGAAGTCAGTCCAAGATTCAAGAGAAGATTATTTTGAAACCATATTTATGCTTTCAAGAATGTCGTTTTTTCTTAATATTATACCAATAATACCACTATTTATATTTTGCCCTCAATTTTTGCATTATTGGCTGGTAGAAGTTCCAGAATATACAGTTTTATTCACAAGACTTGTACTTGTAGCGTTATTAATTAGGGCATTCCATGAACCTATTAATATAATGAATATGGCATTGGGTAAAATTAAGAGAATGATGATCATTGAAGTTATAGTAATGCTATTTTTCTTGGTATTGATTTATTTGTTGCTGAATCTTTTTTCCATCATATGGCTTCCATTTGCCGTTTTGTCCATAATGGAAGTTGTTATTATATTTTCTCTTATCGTCAATGCTACTCTTGAATTAAAATTTCCATATTTTAGATATATCAAGAAAGTCATCTTACCCATGGTCGGTCTTACTGTTGCATCTTCATGCTTGTTATTCATCTCGTTTCGAATTTTTACAGCAAAATCTTTGCTATTTTTTATATTTGATGTTATCGCTGTCTTGATATTGGAATTATCGATATGCTATTTATTTACAAACAAAACTGAGAAAAATGTAATTAGAGTTTTGATTCACAAAGTATAAAGTTTATAGATTATGAAAAGTATTTTTATTAATATGTATGTTTTTAGTAATGACTGGATAGTCGGTAAGATTGCTAATGACATTAAAGATGAAGCAGAAAAAATGGGCTACACTTGTAGGTGTGGAAAGACCGAAGATTATAATAATGAAGACATTTGCTATCATATGTCCTATCTTTTGGCAGTACCTATTCCTCAGGCTAAACACAATTCTGTATTCGTGACACATATAGATGATGCATACAAAGAAAAACTAGTATGTGACATGAAGGAACTTTTTGACTCTTATGTTTGTATGTCTCAAGAAGATGCTCATTATTTAACGGAATTAGGGGTAGATAAGTCAAAGGTGTTTGGCAGGACACTCCCTGTCCGTAATACTTACATACGGCCGATTAGTATTGGAATCTTTAGCGCTTGTTATCCTGATGACAGAAAGAATGAAAAATGGCTAATAGATTATTGTAAGCAAAATCAAGACGCAAAACTTGCTAATTTCGTCTTCATAGGAAAGGGATGGAGTCGTGTATGTGATGAGTTGGAATCATTAGACTGCTCATATGAATGGCACAATGCATCAAGGAAAATGCCTTATGAATATCAATTCCAGCAGAACAAATTGGCCTCTCTTGATTATTATATATATATGGGAATGGATGGTGGGGCTATGGGCTCATATGATGCTTATGCACAGGGAGTTCCTCTTTGCATAACTTATGACGGATTCCACAAATCTATACCAGATATAGATTTTACTTTTGATGATAAGCAGTCTTTCTTTGACCAATTAGATAAGATCGTTAAAAAATACTCACGAAGACTTGCTTTTTTTCAAGATAATTCTATTGAAAATTATGCAGAATGGATATTGGGTGTCTGGCAAGGAAATGTTATTCAAGTAATTGATGAAAAAGAAAAAAGATGCATCTCATATCATACTGTTGTTGAGAAAAGAAGAAAGAACTTCTTTGATATAACTAAGTTAAGATTGAGAGATTACTATTTGTGGAAAGCTTTAAGAATAAAGAACTATAAGAATAATAGGTGAAATGAATAGGTTTGCTATTTATACTGTTATTACTGGTAGTTATGAAGATATTCTTCAACCTTTGGCAATTGATGACAGATTTGATTACATATTATTTACTGATATAGTAAATACTGAAAATAAAGGTGTTTGGGCTGTTAGACGAATTCCCGGAAACTACATTTTAGATAAAATTCGATTATCACGATATCCTAAGACTCACCCCGCCAGTTTGCTTTCTGAATATGAGGCTTCTTTATATTTAGATGCTAATATACAAATAAAAGATAACTGGATATATTCAAAATTCATGGACTTAGTTAATGCTGATGTGGAGTATGCGGGAGTTAAACTAGTTGTAACGGGGAGAGATTGCATCTATGACCATGCTTTTGATATGTGTTCGATACATGTAGAGCATGATTATATGGGTATAAAACAATGCCATGAACTTTATTTGCGGCATTTTCCTCAACATTTCGGCCTGAATGAGAATAATATAATATTCAGGAGGCATACTGAAAAGATTAAGAGGGTTGATGATGAGTGGTGGGGATGGATCCTAAACTATTCTTGTAGAGATCAATTTTCTTATATGTATTGCTTGTGGAAGAATAAAATACCTATAAATTATATATTCTCAGAAGGAGAAGATGCAAGAAATAGTAGCCACTTTAATTTTGCAGAACATAATAATTTACCAAATGTTGCTAAAAGGAAAAGGAAGAAAAAAAGTTTGATTGAAAAAATTAGGTTATTTTCACTCTCGCATAATAAACAAGAGGGTCTTAGAATATGGGAGAAAAGCTATAAATCAAATAAACCTGTTATTTCATTATATTTACATTCTTATCTAAATCTTTTAATTTATTTTCCTTCTATAGTATTAAGTGCGTTGAAAATATGCATAAATAAATGTCTTAATACGCATCCTGCTTGAGTTTACAAGGGTTTATAATAAGTACAAATATTGTTTGATTAGTTAAAAATTGTATAAGGCATTGAAAGATATATTCAAATATATATTCCAGCGATTAATGTGGTATTGGAGTCGTATATATACTTACAGAATTAGTTTGGAGACTAACAGAGTTCGTGATAAACTCTACACATATTGGATTAGGAATTTCATCGGCGAAGTAGGGAAAGATTCTTTTTTTCACTATCCCCTCCGATTACAGGGAGGCGGTAACAGAAGAATTAGCATAGGTTTTAATACAAGTATCCATGCATATAGTATTATAGGTTGTTGGAAACAATATGGGAATAATGATTGTTATGAGCCTGAGATTTGTATTGGCGATAACTGTATTATCGGAGAATATTGCCATATCACAGCTGTTAACCGCATAAAGATTGGTAACGGCTTGTTAACTGGGCGTTTTGTATATATTGGCGACAATGCTCATGGTGGCTTGTCATGGGAAGAGGCAAGTATACCTCCTGTAAGTCGAAAACTTAATTCAAAAGGAGAAATAATAATTGGAAGCAATGTTTGGATAGGGGATAAAGTGACAATTCTTGGAGGTGTAAAGATTGGAGACAATGTGATTATTGGCGCCAATTCAGTTGTTACTAAAGATATTCCTTCAAATACGATGGTAGCTGGTGTACCAGCGAGAATTATTAAATCATTAAATTAGAATTATGTCAAAACCAAGATTAATAGCATTTTATCTGCCTCAGTATTATCCTACAAAGGAAAATGATGAATGGTGGCATAAGGGATTTACAGAATGGACTAATGTTGGTAATGCTAAACCTTTATTTAGGGGACATTATCAGCCTAGGGTACCAGCTGATTTGGGATATTATGATTTACGCGTATCTGAAGTAAGAGAACAACAGGCTGCGATGGCACGAGAAGCTGGTATAGAAGGTTTCTGTTATTGGCATTATTGGTTTGCAGGTCGCAGATTGCTTGATAGAGTATTTACAGAGGTAGTTGAATCTGGGAAACCAGATTTTCCCTTTTGTCTCTGTTGGGCTAATCATAGTTGGTATCAGAAAACTTGGGATCCATCAAAACCCGATAAGTTGTTGATTGAACAAACTTACCCTGGCGAGCAAGACTTTATTGACCATTTTTATGCAATGCTGCCAGCGTTTAAAGATAAAAGATACATAAGGGTTAATGAGAAATTGTTATTTGGGATTTTTGTGCCTAGAGATTTAAGCGAAGAGACATTCATTACTTTTTCATCTACATGGAATAAACTTGCAAAAGCCAATGGCCTTTCAGGTTTTGAATTCTTTGGCTTTTGTAATAATTCAAGTGAAATGAATTCTTTCTTCGATAAAGGTTTCGACCATGTAACAATGGATTATCTGATGGAAATGCTAAAGACTTCAAGTTTTGGTGTTAATGTTATGAAACGATTATTTAGAAGCATTTCAGGATACCCCAACAAGTTATATGATTATAACAAATATGTTGATTATGCTTTAAAGCATTTTGATATGACAAAGTCTATATATCCATGTATAGTACCCAACTTTGATCATTCTCCAAGGAGTGAGAACAGAGGTTTCATTTTACATAAATCTACACCGGAAGAGTGGAAGTCGTTTTGCTCCAAAGTTTTTAATATGTGCTCAAAACGTGCACATGAAGAGAATGTGGTATTTATAAAATCATGGAATGAATGGGGAGAAGGTAATTATCTTGAACCAGATTTGAAATTTGGCATGAAATATATAGAGGCCACACGAGAAGCTTACAATGAAGCGAAGTAGGTTTTAATGATTTGATCTTTTATAAAGAAACTTCAATGATAAGCATAAAATCGATAATGAAAATTTACAAATGAGGATATGTCAATATTTAAAGACAAAACACTCCTGATTACAGGAGGAACAGGTAGCTTTGGCAATATGGTGCTGAAGCGTTTCCTTGATAGCGACATCAAGGAAATTCGTATTTTTAGTCGTGACGAGAAGAAACAGGACGATATGCGACACCATCTTCAGGCTGCTTATCCAGAGCAGGCGAAGAAGGTGAAGTTTTACATTGGTGACGTGCGTAATCGCCAGAGCATCGATATAGCCATGCGCGGTGGCGTGGATTATATTTTCTCAGCAGCAGCATTGAAGCAGGTGCCGAGTTGCGAGTTTTTCCCGATGCAGGCTGTTGAGACGAATATCATCGGGACCAATAATGTACTGGAATCGGCAATTGCTCATGGCGTGAAGAATGTGGTGGTGCTGAGTACTGATAAGGCCGCTTATCCTATCAATGCGATGGGCATCTCTAAGGCCATGATGGAAAAGGTGGCTACAGCCAAGGCGCGCCAGTTGGGTGAAAATGCACACACTACTATTTGCTGTACTCGATATGGTAATGTGATGGCCAGTCGTGGTAGTGTAATTCCTCTTTGGGTGGATCAGATGGAGGAGGGCAAGCCTATTACGATTACTGATCCTCAGATGACTCGCTTTATGATGACATTAAACGATGCTGTAGATTTGGTCATCTATGCATTTGAACATGGCCAGAATGGAGACCTTTTTGTTCAGAAGGCTCCTGCTGCAACTCTAGATGTGTTGGCTGAGGCATTGAAGCAGACTTATGCACAGATTGATCCAAAGTATGCAGATACAGAGGTGAAGGTGATTGGTACTCGCCATGGAGAGAAAATCTACGAGACATTGGTGACTCGTGAAGAAATGTCGCGTGCTATCGATATGGGAGATTATTATCGTATTCCTTGCGATGCCCGTGATTTAAACTATGACAAGGTGGAAGGTGGTAATCCAGAGATTGACAAAATGGAGGAGTATCATTCTCATAATACAAAGAGGTTGACAGTTGAAGAGATGAAGGAACTATTGTTAAAGCTTACCTTTATTCGAGAAGATTTAGGCTTACAGCCTCGTGCTCATGCAAAAGAAATACGTTCAGAGTAAATATTAGGATATGAAGTTTTTTGTTTGTGGCTGTAATGGGATGGCTGGTCATACCATCAGCTTGTATCTTCAGGAGCAGGGGCATGAAGTTTATGGTTTTGACCTGAAGGAATCGAAATATATTAAGAGTTTTGCGGGGAATGCCTTTGATACAGAGACTATTGCTCGCGTGATTAAAGAGGGTCATTATGATAGTGTGATTAATTGTATAGGCGTTCTAAATCAGTTTGCCGAGCAAAATCATGCTTTGGCAGCATTCCTGAATAGCTATTTCCCTCATTTCTTAGCAAAGACGACAGAGGGGACAGATACTCAGGTGATTCACATGAGTACTGACTGCGTGTTTTCTGGTAAGCGTGGCAGCTATACTGAGGAGGATTTTCCTGATGGAGAAACGTTCTATGATCGTAGTAAAGCGCTTGGAGAATTGAATGATGATAAGAACATTACTCTGCGCAATAGTATTGTTGGGCCAGATATTAATCCTAAGGGAATTGGTTTACTGAACTGGTTTATGCAGCAGGAGGGTGAAATCAATGGATATACTAAGGCTATGTGGACGGGACAGACAACGCTTCAGTTGGCTAAGACTATGGAGGCTGCAGCTAAAGAGAAGGCTCATGGATTGTATAATACTGTGCCTGATCATAGTATTTCGAAGTGTGATCTTTGTGGATTATTTAATCAATATCTGCGGAATAATGAACTAACTATCCATCCAGTAGAGGGCGTGAATGCTGATAAAAGTTTGAAGCGCACTCATTTTGAATTTGGCTATCTGATACCCGATTATGAGACGATGGTGGCAGAAATGGCTGAGTGGATATACAAACACAAAGACATGTATCCTCATTATAATCTATAATTAACTATGGGAAAGCCATTACTGAGTGTTGTCGTACCCACCAAGGATCGATATAAGTATCTGAAGCACCTGATTAAGCTCATCCAGTCGTACAATAGCGATGAATGGGAAATCGTGGTGCAGGATAATACAGATGATAATACAGAGATATTGGAGTTCCTAAAAGAACTTAATTACTCTGGATGTAAGTATTTTCACGAGAAGGGACAGTTGCCTATGACCACCAATGCTGATAAGGCAATTCTTCATTCAGAGGGAGAGTATGTATGCTTTTTGGGGGATGATGATGGGGTATGCCCTAATGCGCTGGAGTATTGCAAGTTGATGAAGGAGAGAGAGCATGAGGCATTGAGGTCAAATTTGGCAGAATATTATTGGCCAGATGCTATGTCAAACTTTGACGGTGCACAAGGAAAGTTAATTAAACCCAAAGTGAGCGGTGCTCATACTATTTTAAAAACTGAGGATGTCTTGATGGATGTTGTTAAGCGTGGGTTTGTGGATCGCGGTTATCTTCCGTCTGTTTATCATGGAATCGTGTCGAGGAAAGCTTTGGATAGAGTTTATGAGAAATGTAAGACATATTTCCCTGGTCAATCACCAGATATCTCAAGTGGTATTGCAATGGCACTTGTGATGAATGACTTCCTGATGGTGGATGATATTGTGACAATATCAGGAGCATCAAAATTCCATGGGGGTAAGACCGTTGGAATGAAAAAACGGTTTCCAGAAATCAAGGATATGGTATGGTTTAGACCGAATGCCGAGACAATCTGGGATAAACGGTTGCCGAAGATAGCTGTAGGTTCTATAATATGGGCTGAATCGTCTATCGAAACTTTACTCAATATGGGGAGGGAGGATGTTATTAATAAAGTTGATTTTGAGACCATCTACAAACATTTTGTAGTTTACTATTTCCCTATACGAAAACTTGCTTATAAATTGACAAATCAGTATTGCAAACTATCTGTATATGCTAATGTCTTCTTTATAGTTAGAGTAATTAGGGCAATACTGCGCAGAATGAAAGCACAGATAAGTCCTAAGGAGGGTGTAATAGAAAAGAGCAATGTAAATGACATTATGGAGGCTGTAAACATTCTTAAAGAAAAGTAATGCTGAAGATTAGAAAGTTTTTGCGTGAAGAAAGCAGAAATGTTATAAATATAATGGTTTTAAATGGCCCCCTTATATTCAGAAGTACCACGGCCTTGATGGGAATGCGATTTGAAGCTGAAGAAGGAGCTGGTCTGGGCTATAAAATTTTTATGGCGTTGCTATTTGTTATGGGATTTTTGCCAATCGTAAATAAGTTTCGCGGTTTGAGATGTGATTCTAAGGTTATACTACCTTTATTTGTTATTTCAGTATTCATTATCTCGGGTTATATTAACCAAGATGCAATATCCGGGTCCTACTATTTGCAAATGATATGTTTTTGTCCACCCGCCATTTGTGTAGCTTTGACAATGGATCAGAAGAATGGCATTCCTGGCATGGCAAAATGGATGGATTTGCTGCTCCCTTATTTTGCTTTTGCATTGATCTTTATGATTCGGAATGTCATGCTCGCAAAACTTGAAGGAGAGGAAACTTCGTACGACCAGCAAGCTTCATATTATGCAGCATTTCTGTTTGTTATGGATATATTCTTGTTACGATATCATGATCGTTATCCATCTTTTAAATTGTTGAATAACAAGTGGTATACCTTATTGAAGGTTATTTTGCTCCCTTATTTTATTGTGGCCTGTTTTTTCTCCGGAGGTCGCGGAGCGGCAGTTTTGATCTTTATAGGTATATTGTATAATATAGATTTGTTGAAAAAGATATCAGCCAGAATGATCTGGAAAAGTATTGTGGTTGTTATTATATTACTTATGATTGGTTCTTACGTTCTGTCAAAACTATCGCTTGATTATGCAGAGCTTTTGATACAAAACTATGAACGTATTTCCGCTTTGATAGAAGGAGGTCATGTAAATACAGAAGCGTCAGCAGGCAGAGATAATATATGGTTAGACGCTTTGAATGTTTGGGCAGAGAGTCCAATTTTTGGCTATGGATTGTTTTCTTATCTTAATCATTTCTACATTCGCCCCCACAATCTCTTTCTTGAAATGCTACTGCAAGGAGGTATGGTATTAGTTTCTATATTTTGTTATATATTGTTACGCTCGTTCATTAAATTTAGAAAGATGCTGAGAATCGATAAGAGTCAGATCATGTTGATGCCGTTTATTTTGCTTACATTTATGATGTTAATGGTATCAGGATCATATTGGGTTTATGGTCTTTTCTGGTTTATATTAGTCTATATTTATTATTATAATATAAGTTTAGCTCGAAAGTTAAAATATTAAAACAATAATTATATGCAAAACATTAAAATTTGTGTTGTGGGGCTCGGATATGTAGGCCTGCCTTTAGCAAGGTTGTTCTCAACTAAGTATCCCACTGTGGGATTTGATATGAACCAGAAACGAGTGGATGCACTGATGGCTGGTCATGATGCAACACTTGAGGTTAAGGATGAATTACTTCAGGATGCAATTCATAATCATGGTTTTATCTGTACAACCGACATGGAGAGAATTAAGGATTGTAATTTCTATGTTGTGGCTGTACCAACACCTGTTGATGAAAACAAAGCGCCTGATTTGAGGCCATTATGGGGAGCATCTGAGACTGTTGGTAAAGTCATCAGTAAAGGTGATATCGTAGTTTATGAGTCTACAGTATATCCTGGTGTAACAGAAGACGAGTGTATTCCTGTTGTAGAGAAAGTATCTGGTTTGAAGTTCAATGAAGATTTCTTTGCAGGCTACAGTCCAGAACGTATTAATCCCGGTGATAAAGTTCATACTGTAGAAAAGATCCTCAAGATAACTTCTGGCTCAACCCCAGAAGTGGCAGATATCATCGATAATGTATATAATTCTGTTCTTCTGAATGGTACTCATAAAGCTCCATCTATTAAAGTGGCGGAGGCTGCCAAGGTGATTGAGAACTCAGAGCGAGATATTATGATAGCTTTCTTTAATGAGCTTTCTAAGATATTTACGCTGATGGGTATAGATACAACTGATGTTGTCGAAGCAGCTGGCACCAAGTGGAACTTTATTAAGATGAATCCTGGCCTTGTAGGTGGACACTGTATCTCAGTAGATCCTTATTATCTCGCACAGTGTGCTCAGCGTTTAGGCTATAACCCTGAGATTATTCTTGCAGGTCGTCGTATGAATGATGGCATGGGTGCATACGTTGTTGATCAGACCATCAAGCATATGTTGAAGAAGGGTATTCAGGTATTGAAGTCTAATGTAATTATCATGGGCTTTACCTTCAAAGAGAATTGCCCTGATGTTCGTAATACACGAGTTATTGATATTTATCATGCACTTCAGGAATATAGTATTAATGCTACTGTTTATGACCCGTGGGCTAATCCTGAGACAGTGAAACGTGAATATGGCATTGATATCGTAACTGAGATGCCAAAGGGTAAGTTTGATGCAGCCATCGTAGCAGTTGCCCATAAGCAGTTCCGTGATAATGACGTGGATTGGGACAATCTGTTGGAGAAGAACCATGTTATTTTTGACGTGAAGTGTATCCTCCCAAGAGAGATTGTTGATGGACGCCTGTGAGTTGATAATTGATAATTGAAAATTGAAAGTTAGATTGAAATGGCAAATTTTGCATTGATTGGTGCAGCAGGTTATATTGCACCTCGCCACATAAAGGCAATTGCAGACACAGGTAATAATTTGGTGGCTGCTTACGACAAGTTTGATAGTGTGGGACGTTTGGACGCTTCATTCCCAGAGTGCAGCTTCTTTACAGAGCAGGAGCAATTTGAACGATTCGTGGATAAAGTGAAGGGTACAAAGGATCAGATAGATTGGTTAGCTATTTGTACCCCTAACTATACGCACGATGCCTTCATCCGTTATGGATTGAAGAATGGAATGAATGTCATCTGTGAGAAACCGATTGTTATTCACAGCGAAAGCTTAGAGAACCTGATAAAGATTGAAGAAGAAACAGGTCATCAGGCATATAATATTCTTCAGCTTCGTCTGCATGATAAAATTGCAGCCTTGAAGAAGAAGATTGAGGAAGGTCCTAAAGATAAGATATATGATATCGATTTGACCTATATTACTTCTCGCGGTAAGTGGTATTATACTTCATGGAAGGGCAATAATCATAAAAGTGGTGGTGTAGCTACAAATATAGGTGTACATTTCTACGATATGTTACAGTGGATATTTGGTCCAGTTAAGAAGAACATAGTCAATGTGATGAGTTTTGACCGTGTAGCAGGTGTTTTGGAATTGGAGCAGGCTCATGTAAAGTATTTCTTGAGTATCAATGCTGATTGTCTGCCGGAGAATGCTGTGCAGGGCGAGAAGAAGACCTATCGCACGTTAAATATTGACGGCGAGGAGTTTGAGTTCAGCCAAGGATTTACAGAATTACATACAGAGAGTTATCGTAGAATCCTTGCAGGCGAGGGCTTCCGTATTAGCGAAGCACGTAACTGCATCAAGATCGTGGAAGAAATCCGTACTGCAACACCGATAGGTCTTGTTGGCGATTATCATCCTCTGGCTGAACGCCCATTGGCAAAGCATCCTTTTGGATGGGACGACGTGAAGTATTAAAAGGTAAAAAGGTAAAAAAGTAAAAAGGGAAGATGGAGATTCAGATGGTTGACTTGAAGGGTCAATATATGAAGATAAAGCCTGAGGTGGATGATGCTATCCAGGATGTGATAGACAATACGGCATTCATCAACGGGCCTATCGTAAAGGAGTTCGCCCAGAATTTAAGTGACTACATGGGTGGTTGTCATGTCATTACATGCGCTAATGGCACTGATGCTCTTCAGATTGCATTGATGGCATTAGGCTTGAAGCCTGGAGATGAGGTGATTGTACCAGCCTTTACATACGTGGCTTCTGCAGAGGTTATCGGTCTGTTAGGCCTGACACCAGTGATGGTGGACGTAAATTACGATACTTTCAACGTGACTGTTGATAATATCAAGAAGGCCCTCTCTGATAAGACCAAGGCTATTATTCCTGTCCATCTCTTCGGACAGAGTTGCGACATGGAGCCCATCCTGAACTTTGCCATGGAGCACAACCTTTATGTCATTGAGGATAATGCCCAGGCCATTGGTGCAGAGTACACTTTCTCTGATGGACATAAGGAAAAGACAGGAACGATGGGAACCATCGGTTGTACCTCATTCTTCCCCTCGAAGAATCTAGGCTGTTATGGTGATGGAGGAGCCATCTTCTGTAAGGACGACGAGTTGGCTGAAAAGTTGCATATGATAGCTAATCACGGTCAGAAGGTGAAATATCATCACTCAGTTATTGGTTGTAATTCTCGTTTGGATTCCATTCAGGCAGCCATCTTGAACGTCAAACTGAAGCATCTTGATGAGTATAGTAAGGCTCGTTATGCTGCAGCCAATTACTACACCGAAAAGCTGAAGGCATTCGATTCCGACGAGAAGTACTTTATAACTCCGAAGGAATTAGATCAGAGCACTCATGTTTATCATCAGTACACGCTAAAGATAAAGAATGGCAAGCGCGATGCTTTGAAACAATACTTGGCTGATGCTGGTATCCCAAGTATGATTTATTATCCTCTGCCATTGCAGGAGCAGGACGCTTTCAAGCCGATTACCCGAGCAGCTGAGAATTTGACTATAGCAAAAGATATTGCCTATTCTGTTCTGTCTTTGCCTATTCATACGGAAATGACGCATGAGATTCAGGATGATATTATTAAAGAAATAATAAAATTCTTTAGATAATTAGTCTTTACAATGAAAATATTGCATATTGCACCTAATTTCCCATATAGCAAGCTGTACAATCAACTCATATCTAAAATTGAGGAGAAAGATATACATAATGAAGTGTATGTACAGTCAGAAAAGGCAGAAATAAATGCGTCATACCCTGTACATTATCTGGGACGATCATTTGGGATATTAGATAGATTGTTATATTTTCGTAAACAGAAAATAATATTGGATGACATTCTACATCGGAAATTGTATGAAGGCGTAGATGTCATCCATGCCCATAATTTATTTTCTGCGGGATTCTGCGCATATCAATTAAAAAAGAAATATAATATACCTTATATAGTTGCTGTTAGAAACTCTGATGTATATGATTTTTTCAAGTATATGATTCATCTCAGGCATTTAGGAGTCAGAATAATGAAAGAATCGTCAGCGGTTATCTTTATATCCCCAGCTTACAAAGAGTATGTAATTAAAAAATATGTACCTGTTTCATCTCAAGGCGAGATTAGTTTAAAAAGTTGGACAATACCAAATGGTTTGGACCAGTATTTCTTTGAGAATCAAAAGAGACGAAGGAAGTTGAAAGATTTAGAAGGACAGATAAAATTATTATATGTAGGAGATGTTGATAGAAACAAAAATATAACAACAACGTTGAAAGCATGTGACATCCTCATAAACAGAGGTGTTAATATAAAATATACAGTTGTTGGAAAGATAAAAGTAGATAATTTGAAGAAAGAGTTAGAGAGAAAATATGTAGAATATATCCCATATAGCCCTAAAGAAGTAGTGAAGGGAATTATGGCGGAATCTGATATCTTTGTTATGCCTTCTATTCATGAGACTTTTGGACTTGTTTATATTGAAGCTATGTCCCAGGGGTTACCTATTATTTATACAAAGGGACAAGGCGTTGATGGTTATTTCCAACAAGGAGAGGTCGGTTTCTCAGTAGATTGTAAAGATGCCAAAGCAATAGCTGATAGTATAGAGAAGATAATTAAAGATTATGCAAGGATTTCGGAAAGGAGTAGTGATGCCATTCTGAATTTCTCATGGGATGCTATTGCAGATAAGTATGTTGATTTGTACAAAAAGAATGCTAATCAAGGATGAATGTATTATTGATAAACCACTATGCTGGTAGTAAGGAGTATGGTATGGAATTTCGTGCCTATTACCTTGCGAAGGAATGGGTTAAGCAAGGGCATAGTGTCACTATTGTTGCGGCAAGTTTTTCGCACCTGCGCTTAAAGAATCCTGATGTGTCCAAGGATTATCAAGAGGAAATGATAGAGGGCATACAATATATTTGGATGAAAACACCTGCGTACATTGGTTCTTTAAAGAGAATCCTCAATATGGGGGAGTTTGTTTGGAAGGTCAATAGGAATGCAAAAAAACTGAGCAAGGAAATAAAGCCAAATTTAGTGATTGCAGGATCGTGTTATCCGTTGGATAATTACGTGGCTCATAAGATAGCCAAATTGTCAGGAGCAAAATATACTTATGAAGTAAGGGATATATGGCCATTGTCTCCTATGCTGATAGGTGGTTATTCTCCAAAACATCCATTTATCTGGGTAATGCAGAAGGCTGAAGACTATGCATATAAGCATGTAGATAAGGTTGTATCTTTGCTGTGGAATGCCGAGGGTCATATGCTGGAGCATGGACTTGCAAAAGGTAAGTTCGTTTGCGTCCCTAATGGCTATTATCCTGAAGAATGGACTGCTGAGAAGTTTGCATTACCTCTTCCAAAAGAACATCAGAACGCTTTTGATAGCCTAAATGGTAAGATTATTGTGGGCTTTGCAGGGGGCTTTGCTGCATCGGGTAATGTGATTACATTGGTAAAATCGGCGGCAGAGCTTAAAAATCGTACAGATATTCATTTCGTATTAGTAGGAAAAGGACCAGAACTTTCATCATATGAAAAGGTAATCCAAGAGGAAGGTTTGAGTAATATAACCATTCTTCCCGCGGTACCTAAGAATCTTATACCGGCGATTAATAAGCATTTTGATATCGCTCATTTAGGCGGCTTGCATTCTGAACTGCATCAGTATGGCACATCTTATAATAAGATGACGGACTATATGCTTTGTTCGCTACCGATCGTACAGTCAGTAGATGAACCGGGATCTGTGGTAGAACGAGTAGGCTGTGGTATCAGGGTAGAAGCTGAAAATGTAAGGGCGGTTGCTGATGCCATCGAGAAGTTGGCAGATATGACAGCTGAAGAGAGAGCTAAGATAGGTAGAAAGGGCAAAGAATATGTTGAGAAGAATTTACCATGGGGTAAGTTGGCTCAGGATTATTTGAAGCCGTTTGAATCATAAGAATGAAACTCTATACTGATAGTCTACACAAAATAGCATACGCTACCGATGCATCGGTGTATCGGGAGATACCATACGGTGTGGCATATCCTGAAATCACAGAGGATATTCAGGAGTTGATGCGCATGGCTCGTGCGAAGAAAACGCATTTGATTCCTCGGGCAGGTGGCACTTCTATAGCCGGTCAGGTGGTAGGTAGTGGTATTGTGGTAGATATTAGTAAGCATTGGAATCATATCCTTGCAATCAATGAAGAAGAACGATGGGCGAGGGTTGAGCCTGGAGTGGTGCGCGATGAATTGAATATTGCACTGAAACCATATGGACTGTTTTTTAGTCCAGAGACTTCTACCAGTAATCGATGCTGTATAGGAGGAATGTTTGGCAATAACTCCTGTGGCACTCATTCTTTGGTATACGGTAGTACTCGTCATCATGTGATAGCTTGTAAAGGAGTGCTATCAGATGGTTCTGTATTTGATACTGAGCAAATAGATAGGAAGAATGTCTTACTTGATAATATATTAAGCCAATTAGAGTCATGGGCTTCAGATGATAGGACATGCAAGCTGATCGAGAATAATTATCCAGATAAGAGCCTTCGGCGAAGGAGTTGTGGTTATGCAATTGACGAGGCTGTTGAACTTATTAACAAGGATAATGGCCTCGCTCTTTGTAAACTGTTGGCGGGTTCCGAAGGTACTCTGGCTTTCATTACAGAAATTAAGGTGTCGCTGGATGTATTACCACCCAAAGAAATCATGGTGGTATGTGGGCATTGCGATACCTTAGATAAGAGTTTTGAGGCCAATCTGGTTGCTTTGAAACATCATCCTACGGCTATAGAGCTGATGGATGGGGATATCCTTGAATTGAGTAAGGGTAATGCTGAACAACAGAAGAACAGATTCTTTGTAGAAGGAGAGCCTGCTGCTTTGTTGATAACTGAGTTAAGGGCAGAAACAAGAGAAGAACTTGATACTCAGGCTGAGGCTCTTGAAAAAGATCTGCTGGATAGTGGCTTGGTTTATCTGAATACCAGAGTATATGGAACTGATGTCACAAAAGTATGGGCATTGCGTAAGGCAGGATTGGGTATTTTAGGGGGAATGAAGGGCGATGCGAAGCCCATGGGAGTCATTGAAGATACAGCAGTAGCACCGAAGTATATGCCTGCTTATATGAAAGATTTCCAGGAAATGACTCATAGTCTTGGTGCTAATGTAGTTTATTATGGTCATATTAGTACTGGCGAGTTGCATTTGAGGCCTATTATTAATCTGAAGACCAAGGAAGGGCAGAAACTTTTCCGAGATTTGGCCACAGAGACTGCTCAATTGGTGAAAAAGCATAGAGGTAGTATCAGCGGCGAGCATGGCGATGGAAGGTTGCGCGGTGAGTTCATCAAGATGCTCTATGGAGATGAGACTTACGAATTGATGCGACAGGTAAAACAATGCTGGGATCCTGATGGGATGTTTAATCTGCATAAGATTGTGGATACATTGCCTATGGACAGCATGTTACGCTTTGATATTGACCAGCAATATGATATTGAGAAACGACTAGGATCAGATAAAACTTATTTCAATTGGAAAGCAGCCTTTGATGAGTGTAAAGCACCTGGTGCTACGGGAGCTAAAAGCCAAATGAATGCACTGATGTGCTCGATAGAGCAGTGTAATGGAGCAGGAGATTGCAGGAAGAGCAATCTGATAGGAGGCACATTATGTCCAGCCTATAAGGTTTCTGGTGATGAACTAAAAACAACCAGAGCTAGAGCTAATGTACTACGCGAAATTCTAACTCGAGGAGGCAACTATAAACAGGTAAAAGAAGAACTTGACAGTTGCCTGGCTTGTAAGGGATGTAAGAGTGAATGTCCGTCAAATGTGGATATGACACGTCTAAGGGCAGAAGTGCTTCAGCATTATTATGATGAGCATGGAACTCCGTTCAGATCTTTTATGGTTGCTCGAATGGCTCAGATAGAGCAGATTGGAGCAATGGTAAGGCCGCTTTATAATTTCTTTGCTTCATGGAGCCCATCTTCATTTTTAATTAAAAAGACTATCAGTTTCTCTATAGAGCGACAGATTCCAACTTTAAGTAGGTATTCTATGCGAAAGTTGGTTGCAAAGGAGCAGTCTTTATATAGAATAGCAAGGCCAAAGAAGAAAATATATCTATTTGCAGATGAATTTACCAATCTACAGGAAGCAGAGCTCGGATTAACATTTGCAAAGTTGTTGATGAGATTGGGTTATAAAGTGGAGATCCCTAAGCATGTGGAAAGTGGTAGGGCAGCTATCTCAAAAGGTTGTTTGAAATACGCTAAGAAGTTTGCTGTCAAGAACGTACAGTTGCTGAAGGACAAGGTAAGTGATAGCCATCCATTGATAGGTATAGAACCTTCATGTATATTAAGCTTCAGGGATGAATATCCTGATTTGGTACCAGCAGAAATGCGGCAGGACGCATTGGCTTTGGCAAAGAATTGCCTCCTTTATGATGAATTTCTGATGAAAGAAATGTCGGAAGGGAATATATCTGCTGACGATTTCGAGAATGCCCAGATGGAAATATGGCTCCATGGACACTGCCATCAGAAAGCATTAGTAGGTGTCGATAAGACGGCCAAGGCATTAGATACTTTACTCTTTGGAGCCAAAGTGAATGTGATTCCAAGTGGTTGTTGTGGCATGGCGGGCTCTTTCGGCTACGAAAAAGAACATTATAAGACCTCTTTGGAAATCGGAGAAATGGTATTATTCCCTGCAGTCCGGAAGGCGGTGAAAGAATCTTCCATACCAGCTATAGTTGCAGCTCCGGGTACATCTTGCAGGCAGCAGATTTTGGATGGTACTGGCGTGAAAGCGGTTCATCCTATTGTGATATTATATAAGATGTTAAAGGTAAAAGGGTAAAATGGAAGAAAAACTTTATATGGTTCATGAGTCCAGTTATGTGGACGATGATGTGGAGATAGGAGAAGGAACAAAGATTTGGCATTTCTGCCATGTGCAGAAAGGAGCACGAATTGGTAAAAACTGTTCCCTAGGTCAGAATGTGAATATCGGTAATAATGTGCATATCGGAAATGGTGTTCGTATTCAGAACAATGTTTCTGTGTATGAAGGTGTAGAAATAGAGGATAATGTGTTCTGCGGTCCTTCTTGTGTATTTACTAATGTAACTACACCTCGTGCTCATTTCCCTGTGCATGGTGTTTATGCAAAAACATTAATCAAAGAAGGCGCCTCGCTTGGTGCCAACTGTACCATCGTATGCGGCCATACAGTCGGTAAAAGTGCCCTGATTGGATCAGGAGCTGTTGTAGCAAAGGATGTAAAAGACTATGCGCTAATGGTTGGCGTACCTGCCAAACAGATAGGGTGGGTCTGCGAATGCGGGAAACGTTTGGATGACACATTGAAATGTGAATGTGGTAGAGAGTATCAATTGAATGGGGAAATACTTTGCAAAATGTAGCAGGCAATTTCCTTGTTTGTAGATAATACATTCTTTAGTAAAGGCAAATATCGTATAAAATATGAGTTATCTGTTTTCATCAGAATCAGTATCGGAGGGCCATCCCGATAAAGTGGCCGATCAGATTAGTGACGCATTGGTAGACCAGTTTCTGGCCTACGACGAGAAGGCACATTGTGCCATAGAGAGTTTTGTAACCACAGGTCAGGCTGTCATTATGGGTGAGGTTCGCTCAGATGTCTATATTGACCTGCAGACCATCGCTCGTAAAACCATCAACAATATTGGCTATACCAAAGCTGAATATATGTTTGATGGTAATAGTTGTGGTGTGCTGACTGCAATCCATGAACAGAGCGATGACATCAACCGTGGCGTCAGCCGTGAAGAAGAGGAGAATCAGGGCGCTGGCGACCAAGGTATGATGTTTGGTTATGCCACGAACGAAACAGAAAGCTATATGCCAGTAAGCCTGGACTTGGCTCACCTGTTGATGCGAACCTTGGCTGACATCCGCAAGGAGGGTAAGGTGATGACCTACCTTCGCCCAGACTCGAAGAGCCAGGTGACGATTCAGTATAGTGATGATAACATCCCAGAGCGCATTGATGCTATCGTTGTATCTACCCAGCATGACGAATTTGATGAGGATGAGAAGATGCTCGCTAAGATTCGGGAGGATGTTATCAATATTCTGATTCCCCGTGTCAAGGAGCAAATTCATTCAGAAAAGGTTCTTGCATTATTCAACGATGATATCAAGTATTATGTGAATCCAACAGGTAAGTTTGTGATTGGTGGTCCCCATGGAGATACTGGTTTGACAGGTCGTAAGATTATCGTTGATACTTACGGAGGTAAGGGTGCTCATGGCGGTGGTGCCTTCTCTGGTAAGGATCCTTCGAAGGTTGACCGCAGTGCAGCATACGCAGCTCGATATATTGCCAAGAATATGGTGGCAGCTGGTGTTGCAGATGAGATGTTGGTACAGTTGAGTTATGCTATCGGCGTGGCTCAGCCCGTGAGCATTTATGTGAATACCTATGGTAAAAGCAATGTGAAGATGAGCGATGGCGAGATTGCCAAGGAGATTGCAGAACTCTTCGACCTTCGTCCAAAGGCTATCGAACGTACTCTGAAACTTCGCCAGCCGATGTATTTGGAGACTGCTGCTTATGGTCACATGGGCCGAAAGAATGAGGTTGTGAAGAAGATTTTTACCAGTATGTACCATGAGACAAAGACCATTGAAGTAGAGTTGTTTACATGGGAAAAACTGGATAGGGTCGAGGATATAAGAAGTGTTCTTGATCTTTAATACTATTGTTATGAGTTACTAAAGCCTAGAAAAATGATTTTTAATTTCAGATTATTTGAGATTCATTTGAAAAATCATCCCCAAAGAATTGTTATTAAGTTCCAAAGGAATACAGATTGGTATAGGAAGGACTATGAAAGATTCAAGAAACTGTTAGGTGAAGGTTCTGGCTTTCCAATCAACGATAGTTTCCCTTGTTTGGACGAAAAGTATAATGAGGCTGGATCAGCAAAGTCACATTACTTTATCCAAGATCTTTATGTGGCTCAGAAAATTTTCCAAAGAAATCCCCAGAAACATGTAGACGTTGGATCAAGGGTAGATGGTTTTGTGGCTCATGTCGCATCATTTAGAGAAATTGAACTTCTGGATGTCAGAAAGATGGACTCCACGATCAGAAACGTAACTTTCAGGCAGGCTGACGTGATGGATGGTAACACTGTTCCTGAAGATTATTGTGACTCGGCTTCTTCTCTTCATGCATTGGAACATTTCGGGTTGGGCCGTTATGGCGATCCGATAGATCCAGAAGGCCATGTTAAGGGATTTAAGAATATTACCAAGATGCTGAAGAAAGGTGGCATCTTCTATTTCTCTGTCCCTATGGGTAAACAGAGGATAGATTTCAATGCCCATCGTGTGTTTGGAATGCCCTACCTGATGCAACTTGTCCAACAGGACTACGATATTATCTCCTTTTCTTATCTTGATGATCATGGGGAGGCGTATTATGAGGTAGAACCGACAGATGAGATGATAAGGAATTCATGCGGTTGTAATCTCGGATGTGCAATATTTGAGTTGAGGAAAAGATAATTAATTTCTCTTGTGTCAAGGACTGCAAATAGAGTGATGAAGAATACAGGATACCTGTATGCCAAAATGGGCATACAGGTGTTCTTGTCGCTATATACGACCCGGCTTATTTTAGATGCTTTGGGTGCTACCGACTTTGGTATATATGGTATTGTTGCGAGTTTTATATCATTATTGTCTGTTTTCCAGATGGCAATGGCGTCTTCAACCCAACGTTTTATTAGTTTCGCAGAAGGTGAAAAGAATGATGGCCATAAATGTGTTGTTTTCTCAAGTAGCTTATTCCTTCATTTGGGTATAGCAGTCATAATTTTGCTGATTCTTGAACTATCATCTTTATTTTTATTTGATGGTATCTTTAATATCCCCAATAACAGGATAGCTGCTGCCAAATTTATTTATCAGTGTGCCATTTTTTCTATATTCATTTCTGTCTTAGTATCACCATATGAAGGATTGATTAATGCACATGAGAATATGCTTTATTTCTCAATTGTGGGGGTGATGGAATCATTTTTTAAATTTGTAATAGCGTTGATGGTAAGCATGTATGCTGGCGATAAGCTATGTTTATACGGCTTGTTAATGGCTTTGATTTCATTGGTGGTTGCAGTAATCTTATGTAGTTATTGTAATAGGAAATATAGTGAAGCAAAAACGATTAGTTTAAAAAATGTGGAGTATTCTACTATAAAGAGGATGGCAGCGTTCGCAGGTTGGGGAGGAGTTGGAACTATCTCGTGGGTTATCTTCCACCAAGGTAATGCCATTATTCTTAACCATTTTTTTGGTACGATTTATAATGCAGCGCATAGCCTTGCCTACCAGTTGAGCGGTCAGATAGGAGCATTAGGAAATACAGCATTAAAAGCCTTAAACCCTGTGATAGTGAAGGATGCCGGGGCAAGAGATTACCAGGGGATGTACAACGCGACACGGATGGGAAATAGCATATCTTTTTTCCTTATTTCACTTTGTAATTTGCCTGTACTGGTGCACCTAGAGGCTCTTTTGTATTGGTGGTTGAAAGAAGTGCCAATATGTACAGAGTTATTTATCTACTTATATTTCTCTGCAGTGTTAATTGAGTCCTTGGCCCCTTGTTTGATTGTAGCTATTCAAGGTGTTGGAAATATAAAGGCTTTTCAATTGTTATGTACTGTCTGCAATATACTGGCTCCAGTCGTAATTATTTTTTTGTTGATGGCTAATTTTCAACCATATATTATTTATTGTTTAATGATTATTTCTTCTGCATTTAAATTGCTTATAAGGATTTTTTATGCTCGAAAAGTATGTGGATTCCCGTTGGGAGAGATGATAATGGATACCATAAGGTCCGTTGTCCTATTTATTATTGGGATGATATTAGCTTTATTACTGAAAAATGTAATTGGTGATAATCGGCTTTTGTTGGTTTTTACTAATATTGTTCTTGATGTCGTAATATATATATTATTATTTTGCATAATTGGTATGACTGGAAATGATAGAAAGTATATTTTTGCAATCATCTCAGAACGAGCAAGAATAATTAGATTATGAGTTTCGTATACCATCTAAAGAATAAACTTTTAGCTCATAATAGGTATATATACTATTATAGGTTTGTTGTTTTTAAAAAAAACAATATATTAAAATTGCTAAAATATAGATTTTTTCATATTAATACTAAAAATGTTTTTTATTTATATTTTGATCCATCTTTAAGTCACCCAGGCTTGGCTGATCGATTAAAGGCTATATTGTGTTGCTATTATATTGCGAAGAGTAATAACTATTCTTTTAGGATAGTTTTCGAAAGACCTTTCCTTCTGAAAGATTATTTAGTGCCGAATGAAGTAAATTGGTTTGCTGAAGAAAAAGAATTGGAATACTCTTTTTTTGATACGAGAATTATGTCATACTGGGGACAATTTAAGATTCTTAAACCCAATAAAAAATATATCTGTTATAACTATCTTGATGATATAATGCCAGAATTGAAAAAGAATCATTCTATCTGGGAGGATTTATTTAATAAACTTTTTACTCCATCTAAGAAATTAAATGAGATGATGATGGAAACAGGTCTCAAATATCATCAATATATCGCGATTCATTTGAGGTTTGTTAATGCCTTAGGCGAATTTGAGAAAGGTGCCCACCCTTTATCTAAAGGCGACCAAAACAAATTGGTTGATCGATGCCGCTGTTGTATAGAAAAGATATGCAAAGTTGAAGATTATCCATTAGTTGTCTTTTCTGATAGTTCTTACTTTTTAAGATGTATTACAGATCTTCCTGTTAAAATACTTGGAGGAAGTAATATCAGCCATATTAAATATACAGAAAAAGAAGATGATATTCTGAAAACATTTTTTGATTTTTTGATGATTCAAAGATCAAACAAAGTGTATCGAATTATTGCGCCTGAGATGTTTAGATCAAATTTCTCAGCTATAGCAGCTAAGACAGGTGGCATTATTATTGAAGATATAAATGTGTAGTATTGATTATATTGAGCGCTTGCGTTTATAAGTATGTGTGGCATTTGCGGATTAATAGATTATAAAACGCCTGTTACTAATTCAATAGTTCAGGGTATGATGAAAGCAATGACTCATAGAGGCCCTGATGATAATGGTGTAGAAATCTTTGTTAAGCCTAATTTTTCTGTGGGATTAGGACATGTTAGGCTTTCAATTATTGATTTGTCAGAATTAGGTCATCAACCAATGAATTATGAGGATTTGACAATTGTATATAATGGTGAAGTTTATAATTACAAGGAAATAAGGGCTGAGTTGGAGAAAGTTGGTCATAGGTTTGTATCCAATACTGATACTGAAGTTGTCCTTCATTCTTTTGCCGAATGGGGGATGGAATGTGTAGAAAGGTTTATTGGAATGTTCGCATTTGCTATATATAGCAGTAAGGAAAATACATTGTATTGTTGTCGTGATAGGGCAGGAGTAAAACCATTTTTTTATTATATAGATGAGAAACGATTTGTTTTTGGTTCTGAATTAAAATGTTTATTGTCATTGTCTGATGTTGACAAAACCATTGATGAGGAGTCTTTGGCTTATTTTATACAGTTGGGATATATTCCCATGGATAAGTGTATATTACAACAAGGGAAGAAATTAGAAGCTGGTCATTGGTTGGTGTATGATGTTATGACGAGAAAAATGTCATTAAAGAAATATTGGGATATTGATGACTTTTATAATAGGCCAAAGCTGAACATTGGTTACCTAGATGCAAAAGAAAAACTACGAGAATTATTTGTTTCATCATTTGGCTATCGCATGATTTCTGATGTGCCTGTTGGGATTTTCTTGAGTGGAGGCTTTGATTCGTCTTTAGTAACAGCAATTCTTTCAAAAGAACTAGGGATTATTCCAAAGACGTTCACGATAGGATTTCATCATGGACAGAATGAAGCACCTGATGCCGAAGAAATATCAAAGTTTCTAAATACTGAACACCAAACTTATTATTGTGAGACAGAGGATCTTAAAAATATAATACCCACCTTGCCATTCTATTATGATGAGCCTTGTTCCGATATATCGGCAATACCGACAATTCTTGTTTCTAAATTGTCTCGTCAAAAGGTTAAAGTAGCTCTATCTGCAGATGGTGGTGATGAAATCTTTGCGGGTTATTATACATATGAGTATATATCGAAATACTATAACACCCTTAATTTGTTTCCGAAATTTGTAGGAAGATTAGCTGGTGTGCCATATAATATGTTGTCTATGATTGTTCCCCAGAAACGTTCTGTTTTTCAGTGGATGTTGGATACAATTACTGGCTATTATAAAGGGGAAGATTATACAGTAAAAGGCTTGTTGACAAATACTCTGAATTGGGAATCAAATCAATACAAAATGATAAGAAAGAATCCTTTATATAGCTGTTCTCTTTATTTTGATTATATAAAGACTCATTCTAATAATGCAGAATATGTAATGGCTCTGAACTTTAAGGAAAATATGCGAGAGTTGTTATGCACAAAGGTGGACCGAGCTTCTATGGCATCCTCCCTTGAAGTAAGGGAACCGATGTTGGATCATCGAATAGCAGAATTTGGGGCTCAATTACCTTTGGAATATAAACTTAAGGGCAATATTAAGAAGCGTATACTTAAAGAAATAGTATATGATTATATACCAAAAAAAATAATGGACAAGCCGAAAAGAGGTTTTTATATACCTCTAGGCCAGTGGCTTCGTACAGATTTAAAGGATTATGTATATGATAACTTGAATAAAACAGGGCTTGAAGAGACAGAATTTGAGAGTGGGTATGTTTTGAATATGCTCGATAACTATATGAATAAGGGATATCATTATGGATATATGTTCAGAGGATATAGTGATTTGATATGGAGAATTCTTCAATATCAACTATGGTATAATATGTGGATAAAAAGGTAAATGAACTATTCTCCAATTGTAATATTTGCGTTTAATAGGCTTTCCTCTTTGAAGGCATGTATAGATTCGCTCCTTAGTAATCTGGAGGCTATCGAATCAGACCTTATTGTGTTTGTGGATGGACCGAGAGAGGGGAAAGAAGGAGAGAAAAAGAAGGTAGAGAATGTGAGAGAGTTTGTTAAAAACATTACAGGCTTTAAATCACTGACATATCAATTCTCTGACATTAATAAAGGACTTGCGACATCCATCATTGATGGGGTTTCGTATGTTATGATGCGATATGGCAGTACTATCGTTATAGAAGATGACCTTATTTGTAGCTCAAATTTCTTGGCATTTATGAATCAGGGTCTTGAGAAATATGAAAGTGAAAAAGAAGTGTTTTCCATTAGCGGTTTTTCTCATCCAATAAAGTTAAAGGCAGGTTATAATTTTGATGGTTATTTTGCCCCTCGGAGCGGATCGTGGGGATGGGCAACATGGAAAGACCGCTGGGAAACTGTTGATTGGCACCTTGATAACTGGGAAAAGGTGAAAAAAAATAAGTGGCAGTTTAATCATTGGGGAGGCTCTGATTGTTTTTCACTTTTAAAAGGGTGGAAACGTGGAAGTAATAATTCGTGGGCTATCCGGTTTGACTATGCTCAGTTTGTACAAAAGAAAACCTCGTTATTCCCAGTAGTCAGTGAAATTAGTAATCAGGGATTTACTACAGGAGGTACCCATTGTAAAGACGATAATATTCACCGATATAAGATGGTGATGGATCAAGGAGGAAAAAAACAGTTTAACCTACCCGATCGTATTGAAGAAATTGCCTATATCAGGAAGCAGAGGCTATGGCCCAATAGCCTATACGTCCGTATTATCTCAAAAATCAGGAAGTTGATTAGAATCGCATGAAGATAACCAATGTTAGTCAAGTTGCCCTAAAAGGTCTTTGCCTGGGTTGCGGCGTATGTCAAGACATTTGCCCCCAAAAATGCGTTACAATCAACCATGGTTATACAAATATTCCTATGGTCAATGATGGCGGTTGTGTAGACTGCTCAAAATGTTTGAAAGCATGTGCAGGTATTGGGATTGATTTAGAAAACCGATCCAAAGCATTATTTGAGACAGACTTTTCTCATTATCATCAAGAGATAGGGCGGTATTTAAAATGTTACTCTGGGTATAGTAATAGTTTTGATATCCGTTATCACTCGGCTTCTGGTGGCTGCGTGAGTCAATTTCTAATATGGTTACTAGAACAAGGGATTATAGACGGGGCTATAGTGACGTCGTTTAAGAAATCAGACCCGATGAGACCTCAGCCTTTAATCGCCAGAACTAAGGATGAGATACTGAGTGGAAGAAGTTCAAAATATTGTGCGGTTTCTTTTGATGGAATTATTTCAGAAATCTTGAAAACCCCAGGACGCTATGTCTTAGTAGGACTGCCTTGCCACATACAGGCTTTTAGAAAGGTATTGGATGTATGTCATCAAATAAAAGAAAGGGTAATCGGTTATTTCTCTATTTACTGCTCAACGAATAAGAATTTATTGTCGCAAGATTATCTACTTTATCGATATCATGTTGATAAAGGTAGATTGGATAGTTTTACCTATCGAGATGAAGGATGTCCTGGATCTATGTATTTTAGAGACAAAAATGGCGATACGATAGTGCCTCCAATAGACTATATGAGCTATTATTTCGGATTACGTTCATTCTTTAGTATGCCAAGGTGCTCTTTGTGTAATGACTATTACGGGGAATTGGCAGATGTTTGTTTCGGTGATCTCGACCATGGGCCATACAGAGAAGATAAAATAGGAGTTAATTCTATTGTGACCAGGTCAAAACACTGGGATGGCTTAATTAACAGATGCAAGGAAGAAGGATGCTTAGAACTTGACGAGATATCAGAGGAGACGTTGCTTAGTGCCCAAAGGTGTTGTGGGAAAAGTAAAAAGGGAGAAGGCTTTTATGCCTCCATGAAAATGAGGAAAATATTTGGTCAATCTGTTCCAGAATATGATAATCTGTTACCGATTACACCAGGCTGGAAAGCTTTACTAAAAACACTTGTTACTAAAACAGCAAGATTTATTGGGAATCATCGCCACCTATGGTTTATCATCAAGTTTTTAGATAAGGATAAAAGAAAATGAAGACTGTCGCTATTTGGGCACCATTGAGGTTTACGAATTATGGTGATGATATGCAGGCGTTGGCATTCGCGATATATATCAGATCGTTAGGTTATCGGCCACGCTTGTATCAGTTGGATAAGAGTCTGGCCTCTCTTTACAAGTTGGAAACTGTAGATACTATTGAAGAACTTTGTAAAGATGTGAGATTATGCATCATAGCAGGGGGCGGGTTATTGTCGCCATTTAATTTCTTACGAAGGACTCTAAATCCGACATATGCAGAGTATGAGTTGATGTTTAAGGACCTCTGCAAGGCCATTAATCAATATCATACGATATTTTGTGCGATCTCAATGGGCGGAGATGGCATTCTTCATAGTCCCTTTATGATGTATGGAAAGTGGAGAAGACGATTTTTCTCTTCACCAAACTTTATCAATGGAACAGTCAGACTCGCAGGTGACTGTGAGCAGATGCAAGCATATTATAGAAAGGCATTTGAATACTATCCAGATATGCTTTTCAAATCGCCAGATTATTTTGAGCCTCAGTTGCTGGAAAGATCGAAAAAGAAAAGGATAGCCCTGAACTTTAAGAAGAATAGAAATTATAAGTATCTTGACCGGCATTTGTTGGATGATATTATTGCTTATGCGAAGAGCCATGATGACTTGGAGTTCCATTTTATAACCACTCATATGGAATCTTCAGGTCAGGATTATCAATATGTCCCTGATGAGGAATCAGATAATCTAAGAATAGATCATTATACATCGCCGAACCAACTGCTTGGTGTGTTAGCCTCTTGTGAATTATTGGTTACATCCATGCTTCACCCTGGGCTAACAGGGCTATCAATAGGTACACCGTTCCTAAGCTATAGAGGACCGGGAAAAACGAAGTCGTTCTTGAAATCAGTAGGAGGGGAATGGGCTATTATTGATGATCATATTACATTTGACACATTAAAAGGAACCTATTTTTCGAAAGAAAAAAGTGAGGTGTATCAAAAATATGACGTTGAGGCTTTGGGAAGAATGAAAAACGAAAGCTCAAGACATTATGACTTCTGTAAAGAGATAGTAGAGCAATACGCCTAATAATCAATGAAGATACTGATCGTTGACGTGTATGGGGCAACTCGTAGTACTGGGAAAATTACTTCATTGCAGTATAGAGAGCTGAAGAAACGAGGACACGATGTAAGGGTTTGTTATCGTGGAGTAGGGGAGCCTCGAATAGATAATTCTGATTTTATACCTTTAGCTGGCCGCGTTGAACCTGGCGTCGGAAGACTATTGGCTTGGCTGACAGGCTATGAAGGATATGTTCATCCATTAGCAACGAAAAAGCTGATTAAGATTACAAAGGAGTTTTATCCTGATATCGTACAGCTGAATATTCTACATGGGTATTATATTAACAGTAACCAGTATATTACTTTTCTGAAAGAGAATCACTATCCTGTTTGTTATACTATGATGGACGAGTATGCATATATGGGGAAGTGTCCATATTCTTTTTCGTGTAATCAGTTTAAAGAGGGATGTAAGGGACATTGTCCAGAGAAGAGATCATACCCAAAGAGTTACTTCTTCGACAGGTCGGAGTTTTTGTTCGAGGCCAAGCGAAAAGCATATTCTGAATTTGAAAAGATAGTATTTACAGGTCCCGGTTGGGTGGTTGATAGAGCTAAATGCTCTGCATTATTGCGTGCTTATAGAATTGAGGAATTAGATGAACCAGTGGAATTTGGCAGTGTTTTTTATCCAAGGGATACTGCTGGTCTGAGGAAAAAACTGGAGATACCAGAAGGAAACAAGGTGATTGTGACTGTTGCGCAGATGAGCAATCCGAGAAAGGGTGGATCCTATTTTATTAAGGTAGCAGAGCTAATGGCTCGAAATAAAGATATCACTTTCGTATTTGTGGGGTACGATATTAGTGAGCCTATTCACATTGATAATTTGATAACCATCCCATATGTTGACTCCCAGAATGAATTGGCTGAGTATTATTCTCTTGGAGATTTGTTTGTGTGTACCAGCTTGGCTGACACTATGCCTAATGTGTGTATAGATGCATTGGGATGTGGTACGCCGTTAGCAGGGTTTGCAGAGGCAGGAACTCCTTATGTGGCATCGCCTGAGTATGGTGAGTTTACAAAGACCTACGATTTAGAGACCCTTTCTGAGGTGATATTGAAGACCCCTAGGAAAACAAAAGAACGTGTTGAAGATTGTCGGCAATATGCATTGAACCGCTATTCGGGTGATGTGATTATTGACAAGCAGGAAAAGATATATCAATCATTATTGGAAAAGAAATGATTTATTTTAATAAGCCCTATTATTCGGGGAGAGAATTGAAATATATAGAAGAGTCGTGCCATTCGATGACCATGTCGGGGAATGGGGACTTTACGAAGAAGTGCCATCAGTTTTTTGAGTGCAAGTATGGATTTAAGAAATGCTTGTTGACGACATCTGGAACTGACGCTTTGGAGATGTGTGCCATGTTATGCCAATTAGAGGTGGGTGATGAGGTGATTATGCCTTCTTATACTTTTGTATCAACCGCCCTGGCTTTTTTGAGAGAAGGCGCAAAGGTTGTGTTTGCGGATAGTGGGGGCTTGAATCCCAATGTGACAGCAGAGAATATTGAACCACTGATTTCTTCCCGGACTAAGGTTATCGTTGTTGTGCATTATGCTGGAGTGGCATGTGATATGGATGCAATCATGTCTTTGGCTCAGAAATATGGACTGATCGTTGTGGAGGATGCTGCACAAGCAATTGATTCATTTTATAAAGGAAGGCCGCTTGGGAGTATTGGGCATCTGGGGGCTTTTTCTTTCCACGAGTCGAAAAATATTCATTGTGGAGAAGGAGGAATGCTCGTCATCAATGATGATAAGTATGCAAAAAGGGCAGAAATACTTTGGGAAAAGGGAACCAACAGGGCTGAGTTCTATCGTGGGATGGTGAATAAGTATGGATGGTGTGATATGGGAAGTTCATTCCTGCCATCAGAGTTTAATGCGGCATATTTGTTGGCACAGTTGGAGCAAATGAATGATGTCCAAAATAGGCGCAAGCTTATTTGGGAGAAATATTATGACGGGTTGAAGTGTTTGAAGGATTTTGGATATGTTATTCCTGATGTCCCGGATTATGCAACTAATAATGCACACATCTTTTATATGATATGTCCTTCGCTTGATGTACGGTCAAAATTTATCAGTTATCTTAAAGAGCACGAGGTTCAGGCAACTTTCCATTATTTGCCATTGCATTCGAGTGAGTATTATAAGGATAAGCATGACGGGAGAGTGCTGTCGAATTGCGACAAGTATGCAGATTGCTTGGTTAGGTTGCCTTTGTATTATGAACTGAGGGATGAAGAAATAGATTATATTATTAATACTGTTAAGACTTTTGCTTCAGCCTTATGAATGGTATAAAAGCAGTTGTTAAACTCATAGCTGTCCCTTTATTTGAATGCTTGAGTTGGCTGGCGAGGAAGTTTGCAGCCTTGACGCATAGGTTTCTGTTTTATTCAGAATGGTTTTATGATGCACCTCATAATTTTGACCATCAAGTAGATTTGTATTATCAGTGGGGAAGGAATAGGAATTCTTTCTGGTTAGAACGAGGTATATATAATGTGTTGGCGATACAAGTATTTGATCATCCGAACGTGGTAGAACTGAGTTGCGGCGACGGATTTAATGCCTACTATTTCTACTCATATTATGCAGACAAGGTGTTTGCTTGTGATATTGACAGAACAGCGATTAAAAAGGCGAAGAAGAAGTATAAAGCCGAGAATTTGTTGTATGAAGCTTTAGATATCCGAGACAATTTAAAAGGAACAATAGCCAAGCATGGGCATGTGACAAATGTGATATGGGATACCGCCATGGCTTACTTTACTCCAGATGAGATTCACAGTATCATCAAGGAGATTAAAGAGGCTTTGAAAGATTTGAAAGGAATCTTGAGTGGCCATACCATTCAGGCATCTGGGGAGGGCAAGTTCTTCCAACATAAGTATGAGTTTAAAGATATGGAAGACTTGAGGAGTTTCTTTACACCATATTTTAAGAATGTTATTGTTTTCGAGACTAAATCAAAAACAGGCGCCCATAATTATTACTTTTATGCCTCAGATGGTGAAATACCATTTATAGCCGAATGGAGTCATTGGATGGTAACAGGTTCATAATTTGACTTAATCATGGATGGTCGATTTAGAATAGGGAAGGTCTATATATCGGAATCAAACCCAACCAAAGCAAAGGATTATATAATCAACAAATGCATGAATGGGGATGGAGGGTATATTTGCGTATCAAATATCAGAATGATTAGATATGCGGATAAACATCCTGAATATGCTGCTTTGATGAATAATTCATTGGTGAACTTGCCTGATGGCACTCCTTTGACTTGGTGTGCCAAACTTTGGGGTGTAAAGGGTATAAAGTGCACTAATGGACCTGCTTTGTTCAAAACGATGATTCAAACTCATAATGAAGGGATCATGCATTTTCTATTAGGCGATACAGAAGATACACTAAGAAAAATTGTTGATTGCTATCAAACAGATCTGAGAAATATTGTCGGATACTATTCGCCCCCATTTGCAGAAATAGATGAATTTGATTATGAGGGTATAGCCAAAATGATAGGCAAGAGCGGGGCAAACTTGGTTTGGACAGCTATGAGAGCGCCTAAGCAAGATGAATTTAATGTCAGGATGTCTAAGCTATTACCTCATGTGGTGTTTGTAGGTGTAGGCAGAGCGTTCAGAGCATCGATTGGAGAGTTTAAGGAAGTGCCTGCTTGGGCTCAGAAGATGGGATTGTCTGGTTTTTGGCTCAGAAGAGGTTCTTTTGGGGCTGAAATGGGATTTTATTTAAGTGCTCTTCCTTCGCTACTGAAATATATGAGCCAGATTGTTTGGTGGAGAATGATAGGACGCAAATGTGATGAGTAATAACATGAAGTTGGGATTAATTCCCCGAGTGAGGGTTAATTATACATTCTCTGATTTGCTGAATGCATTATTCGTATGTGAGAAAGACCACTCAATAAGAGACTATTGCGAACAGAAGTTTTCTGAAATTTATGCAGGAAGGCCTGTATGCTTGGTAGGGTCTGGAAGGGCTGCTCTATATTTGATTTTGAAATCATTACCTCAGAAAAAAGTAGTGTTGCCGGCCTATAATTGTGAGGTTGTAACGGAAGCTGCTGAGAAAGCAGGGAAAGAGATCATATATGCAGAATGCGATAAGCTGACCTTTAATATAAAATCACTACCGCAACTCAACAGAGATACAGTGGTTGTTGCTGTTCATCAATATGGATTACCTTGCGATATTAAAGCAATCAAGAAAGCCTGCAATGAAGTGGGAGCAGTGCTTGTTGAAGATTGTGCCGCCGCATTAGGAACAAAAGTGGATGGGCAACTGGTAGGTACATTTGGTGATTATGCATTTGTAAGTTTTAATGCCTCCAAGTTATTGCATGTTCCATCGAAAGGGGGATTGATCATTGCCAAGGATGATCTGAAATTAGATGCAATCAAAGACATTTCAGCATTGAAGTCCTTTGACTTTAGCTTCAAGGCTAAGCATATGATTAGAGGGCTGATATTCTGTATGTGTAAGAATATCTATCTGTATTGGGTGTTTCATTATCTGGCAATGGGAAGGTGTGGAAAGCTACGCAGAAATGAACATGAAGGATATCAGTTTCGACCCGATGATTCGTATCAGTATGGATTTGCAGAATGGCAGGCAAGTATCTTGAGACGACAGATAGGGATACTTGAAGGCTATATCGGGAAGAATCAAATGATATTTTCATATTATGACGATAAGATACAGAATCCGTTGATAGAGAAACCAAAAGGAACTGACGGGGCTGTATGTTGTAGGTATCCTATCTATGTGAAAAATAAGAGGGACTTTTATAAAAAATCTACTCTATTAGGGGTGGATTTGGATTCTAGTCATAGCGTTATTACATGTCCTAAATCATTTGGGGATGAGTGGATCATGGCTAAAGAGGTGCTGAACATTCCTCTTTATCCTGGCCTGAACGAGTCGGAAATGAAGGCAATAGTAAATGTCATCAATGCAATAAGATGAGTCAGAGAGTATTGATACTGTATGGTGATGGCACGCAGACTTTGCCGATGTCACAGGCGCTGCATAAAATGGGATGTGTAGTGCATGCTGTGGTTGACTCAAAGTTAAGTTATGGATATGGTTCGAGGTATATTGATAAAAAATATATATATAAAGAAATCAATAATATATCGTTATTTTATGATTATGTCATCAGTCTCCTGAAACGTGAGCATTATGATGTCATGATACCGATGCATGACGAGAGTGCGGAAATGGTTTCTACTTATCGGGATGAGTTGCTGAAATATACTCATTTTGTTATGCCTTCTCTCGATGTGTTTAGGAATGGATATGATAAGCAGAAGTTAATGAAGCTGCTTGAAAATAAAAGCTATCCACATCCTAAAACGGTGTTTGTTGAACAGGATGTTATAGATGATGATGTTTTAGATAAGGTCGATTTTCCTCTTTTAATAAAGCCCAATACCACAAGTGGTGCACGAGGGATGGCCAGATGTGGCAATGTGGATGAATTAAGACAGAGATTTCCTCTCGTTTGTCGTCAATTTGGAGCCTGTCATTTGCAGTCGATCGTAAAGGCTGGTGGTCATCAGGTTGAAGTTCAGCTTTACGTAAATGGTAAAGGTGAATTAGTTCAGTCATCTGTTATAAAGAAATTCCGTTGGTATCCAGTGAATGGGGGAAGCAGTTCTTGCTGCGTATCTGAATATAATAAGAAGATTGTAGAGACTTGTTATCAAGTGTTGAAAGACCTTGGTTGGGAAGGTTTTGCGGATTTTGATACCATAGAAGACCCAGAAACGGGAGAACTGTTGATAATGGAACTGAATCCAAGACTTCCTGCATGTGTGCGTGCTGCCTTTGAAGGGGGCGTGAATTGGGCGGATGTGATTCTGAATGAGTATTTGGGGCAAGATCATAAGATCTATCATCAACAAGAAGGCAAATACCTTAGATTTTTAGGATTTGAGATGTTGTGGTTTGTTAAAAGTAGAAACAGATGGGGTACAAAGCCAAACTGGTTTAAATTCTTGGGTAAGGATATCTACTATCAGGATATAATGTCGAATGATATGTGGCCATTCGTTTTAGGAACCATTGGAAATATAAAGAAACTATTGAGTTCTGATTTTAGAAAGGCAAAAGCTGGGAATTGAAGTATGAATATACTGACATTTGATATAGAAGACTGGTATAACTGCGACTTTATCTCGGAGGATTTTAACTGGGATAAGTGGGAGTACAGGATACCTGTGATGTTATATCCTATACTGGATGAATTGGACAGAAGAGGGCTGAAAGCGACCTTCTTCTGTTTGGGATGGGTAGCCGAGAAGCATCCTGAGGTTATCAAGGAGATTCATGCCCGAGGGCATCAAATAGGGTGCCATTCTTATCAGCACGAATTGTCGTCGAGGTTTTCACCAGAGGAGTTTGTTGAGGATACTGTCAAGGCCAAAAAGTTGATTGAAGATATAGTCGGGAAAGAGATTGATTGTTTCAGAGCACCTGGCTTTTCGATAACCATGAATAATACGTGGGCCATTGATAAGTTGGTGGAAATGGGATTTAAATATGACAGTAGTGTGTTCCCTGCTCATCATGACTATGGAGGAATGCCGCATTATGGCAAGTCTGAACCTGCAATATTGAGAACATCTTCAGGAAATGAGATCAAGGAGTTTCCCATCAATATCCATACAACATTAGGAAAGCATATTGTTTTTTCTGGTGGAGGCTTTTTCAGGTTCTTCCCATATCGGATGATTAAGAAATGGGCCTCGCAGAGTGATTATGTGATGACGTATTTTCATACTCGCGATTTTGATACAGGACAGCCTAAAGTACAAGGGCTGCCATTGAGAAGGCAATTTAAGTCGTATGTAGGCATAGCTGGGGCTTGGAAGAAATGGAATCATTTGCTTGATGACTTTGATTTCGTAAATATGGCTCAGGCTGATCAATTGATTGACTGGGACAAGGCTAAAGTGGTGAAGCTATGAGGATATTGATGACAGGGAGCCATGGCTTCGTAGGTACGAATCTGATCGAGGCACTTTCTGGTGAGTATGAGATCATCCGATGGGATGCTCGTGAAGATAAGGCGATGCCTAACGTAGATGCAGTTATACACTTGGCAGGATTGGCACACGATACGAAGCATACAACTGAGGCTGAGGCGTATTTTAAGGTGAATACCGTCTTGACTCAGCAGATATATAATAGGTTTCTTGAATCATCAGCGAAAAAGTTCATTTTCTTTAGCTCGATTAAGGCACAGGACGGAGATACGGCTTATGCGAAGAGCAAGAAGGCAGCGGAAGAGATAATAATTAAGAATGAAGAATTAAGAATGAAGAATGGGCAGTCTACGTACATCTTGAGGCCGTGCATGATTCATGGGAAGGGCAATAAGGGGAATCTGAATCTGCTGGTGAAGTGGGTGAAGAAGGGATTGCCTTGGCCTTTGGTAGCTTTTGAGAATAAACGTAGTTTTGCTTCGATGGGGAATGTGACGTATGTGATATCAGAGCTTCTGAAGAAGGATGTTGAATCTGGAGTATATAATATATGCGATGATGAGGCGGTGTCGACGAATGAATTGATAGAACAAATATGTGAATGTATGGGAAAGAAAGCCCGCATGTGGAGGATACCCCAAGGATTGATGAAGGGCATCGCTAAGATGGGGGATGCGTTGCATTTACCTCTTAATTCAGAAAGATTAGGTAAATTGACAGAGGATTATGTAATTGACAACCAAAAGATAAAGCAGGTCTTGGGAATCGGTAAAATGCCTATGAATGCCAGAGATGGTATTCGGCTGACCGTGATTTGCATGGTCAATGAGATGAATGAAAAGTAAGGTCGTCATTTTTTGTAAAGATTGCTATCCAGGCCTAGGGCTTATCAGAAGTCTTGGGGAGGCTGGCTATAAACCAGAGTGTTATTGCTACGGTGAAAAGTATGAGTATTTGCTGGCAAGTAAATATGTGAGTAAAGGCTTGAATTTTAGTTCGGCTGATGAGGCTCTGGATTATTTGGTTCATGATTATCCTTGCTATGATGATAAACCAATCCTTTTTACCGTACCAGACGTGCCTGCATATTTGGTGGATTGTTGCCAGGATCAGCTCAAAGACAAATTCATCTTAATGACTGCAGGCGAACAAGGTAGGATTGGTTATTGGATGGATAAAAGAAATCAGGCTCGGATAGCTCAGAAATATGGACTGATAACACCATGCACTATAGAACTTTCAAAGGACGAAAAAATACCCGAATCAATCTACTATCCTGTTTTTACGAAGAGTATCAGGACTGTAGATGGTGGTAAAGATGAGGAGAGCATTTGTTGGAACCGGGAAGATTTAGAGAAAAGGAGGTCGACCATTGTATCCGATAGATTTCTGGTTACAAAATTCATCAAGAAGAAACAAGAAATAAGTTTCTTCGGGTTGTCGTTGAAAGGGAAAGTATATATGGACTATCATGATGAGATAGAACGTTTCCCTGATGACTCTTTTGGCTTTTATGATATATTCAAAAATTTTGATTACGATGATATCCGTCAGAAAAGCATCTCAATGATGGAAGAGATTGGTTATGACGGGCTCTTTGATGTAGAATTCCTGTTAGGTGATGATGGCGTATTCTATTTTATGGAAGTGAATTTCAGAGTTGATGGTGCTTTATATAAATTATTACCAGGGATTAACCTTCCTGTGGAATGGTGCAGGCTTGTAAATCTGCCAGAAGAGAATCTACCAGATCATCTCCCATTAAAGAAACCTTTTTTTGCAGGAATGACAGAACATCATGATTTCCGAATCAGTGTTTTAACAGGTAAAGTAAATCCCTTTAAATGGTTTTGGGAGTTCTGTACAGCAGATAAGCATATGCTGATAAACCTGAAAGATCCTAAACCTGTTTTGGTATGGGCTTATTGTTTTATTCGACACAAAGAGAAATTCAAAGTATCAAGGAAATCCAACTAAGAAAATGATGAATGTATGAAAGAATATTTGATGATAGGGTTGGTTATGCTGGTGATGGAGATTTGTTATCTTCAGATAGCTAAGCGGCTGAGAATTGTGGATAAGCCACATCTTCAGAGTTCACATAAGGGCGTTATTATCCGAGGTGGTGGCATAATATTCTATTTAGCCTATCTGATGTGGTTTATCCTGTATGGGATGCCATATCCTATGGTATTTGCTGGTTTGACCATTATGGCATTGACGAGTTTTGCCGATGATGTGCATAGTATCAGTCCTAAAGTACGCTTGGTTTTACAATTTGCGGCTATGATAGTGATGCTGTATGAAACACGTGTTTTTACGCTGCCTTTTCAGTATGTCCTGTTACTTTCTTTTGTATGTGTCGGGGCTATCAATATATATAATTTTATGGATGGTATCAATGGTATGACTGGTGGCTACTCCTTGGTAATTCTACTGGCACTATTGTGGGTTAACTTATTTGTATTACCATTTGTTGACAGCCATATTCTTATATATATGCTGTTGGCGGATATCGTGTTCTGCCTGTTTAATTTTAGAAAACGTGCAAAATGTTTCGCTGGAGATGTCGGATCACTGTCAATGGGATTCATTATTGTTTTCCTATTATTAAAACTTATTTTTATGGCTGGTCATATGTATTGGATTGCCTTTGTGAGTGTGTATCTTGTTGATGGAGGACTGACCATATTACACAGAATTATGCTGAAAGAGAATATCCTCAAACCGCATAAGAAACATGCCTATCAGATTATGGCTAATGAACTGAAAATACCGCATTTGGCTGTATCTGTTATCTATATGGGTTTGCAGGCTCTTTGTAGCGTCTGGTTCATCGCTAGCCCAAGTAATGCCACCCTTATTATTCAATTCGTACTTTTAACATTGCTTTATCTAGGTTTTATGCAGAAGTACTATCATTTGCACGAGGAGAAGTTGTGATGGGGGAAGAATTGCTAGATTATTGTTTGTCGCTTTGGAATGATATACCTCGATTCGTTTCCATATTCGTCATATTGACAGTTTTCATAGGGAGTGTATTTTTCTTAAAATGGAAGGGCATTAATCAAGGCTTAAAATATTCTATTTGGTTGATTCTTGCTGGATATGTAGTGATTGTATTATGTTCAACTGTTTTTTATAGAAGCCATGCTCAAAATGCAGGATTAAAGTTTGTTCCTTTTTGGAGTTATCAGTCATATTTTAAAGGAGAAGATGACTCCTTGTTACTTGAAAATATCATGAATGTGATAGTTTTTTTTCCGATAGGTCTGATGTTAGCATGTGTTTTGACGAAGAATTCATTCTGGAAAGCGGCATTATTAGCCTGTGTTATCTCGGTAAGCATAGAGGTTATGCAATTCTTTACGAAAAATGGATTCTGTGAAATAGATGATGTGATTCATAATACTTTGGGGTGCGTGGTTGGGTATGGAATGTACTATCTGGTAAGAAATTTGTTGAAGCGTTATGATATTAAAATATCTATTTGATAGAGTGTTAGCCCTTTTAGGATTGCTTTTCCTATGGCCCGTGCTTGTAGTATTGGCAATAATGATAAAGGTGAAGATGCCCGGAGGTCCAGCAATCTTTGTGCAAAAGAGAGTGGGGAAGGATGGCGAATTGTTTGACTGTCATAAGTATAGAACAATGACAGTGAAGCATAATGGAAGTACGGTTTCTGTTGCTGGTGATAGTAGGATAACACCGTTTGGGGCAACACTTCGTCATTATAAGCTAGATGAACTTCCAGGGCTATGGGATGTTTTGATAGGTAATATGAGTTTTGTAGGGCCGCGACCAGATGTGCCTGGTTATGCAGATAAACTAGAGGGGGATGATAGAGATGTACTGAAGCTTAGACCAGGCATTACTGGCCCTGCTACGCTGAAGTATCGACTGGAAGATGAAATGATTGCGGAGTATGTCGCACAGAAACAGAGAGAGGGAGATTCTCGTGAGGCGCAAGAGATTGCTGTGGATTATAATGATCATGTGATATATCCTGATAAAGTAAGATTGAATTGTTATTATTATAGGCATTATTCTTTTATTAGAGATATACAGATGATATTGTGTACTGTGCTAGGAAAAAAGATGGAGTATGCGGGAGAACAAATATAATATGGAAGCTAGTGGAATGGTTTCAATCATCATGCTTTCGCATAACAAAGCACAGTTTGTGGAGGAAAGTGTTAGGAGTGTGATTGCGCAGACCTACACGAACTGGGAACTGCTGTTTGTGGACGATAACTCAAGAGATAACACCCTCACCAAGATGATGGAGCTGATGGACGAGGCTAGGATCAAAAACGAGCATGGTTCTCGCATCGAGCGTATCAAGGTGTCGCAGACGGTTTCTGAAAGAGGCATGTCTGCGAATAGAAATTCTTCGCTGAATGAGGCTCGTGGCAGGTGGATCGCTTTCTTGGATGTTGGTGATGTTTGGGCGCCTGATAAATTGGAGAAGCAGATCAGGTTTATGGAGGAAAATGGCTATGCTTTCTCCTACACTGAGTATGGTTTAATGAATAGCGAGTCGCAGAATAGAGGGGTTGTTATAGGAGGTAAGGCGCATATAACGCACAAGGATATGCTGAAATGTTGTTGGCCAGGGTATCTCACCGTGATGTATGATGCTTCGAAGGTCGGACAGGTTCGTGGACGTATCCTGAAAGGGAATAACGACTATGCGCTGTGGCTGAAAATCAGCGCTAAGCACGACTGTCATCTGTTGGCGGAGAATCTGGCGACGATGAGGACGCCGTATGGGGTGTTTAGCAGATTCCTGAGGACTAATAAAATCAAATGGCGTTATGAGTGCTATCGCCTTGAAGAGGATTTGAGCCCAGTGACGTCATTTTTCTACACCATCAGGAATGGCTGGAATGGTCTTGTGAAATGGGCGAAGTATGTGAGGAGGGTGTAAAAACCTATCACTGGGGCCTGGCCCCAGTGATAGGTTACAGGTAGTAATACCTATATATTATAACAACAGAAGCTACAACATATGACGTTGTAGCTTCTGTTGTTTTTGTGTTATTACGCTAATCTGTCGCGGGGTTTCCTGAAGAGGTTCATAGACATAGGTTTTGATTAATAATGATTGTTGGCGTCGGGCTGGAGGCTGGCATACTCGGCCATGGAGTAGCAGGGGCAGGGCTTGGCGACACCTGGCAGTTCACAGTGACCCATGATGCGGGCATCGGGATACTCATAGTGAAGATCCTTCAGCAGTTCGAAGAGGGCATGTTTCTGTTTCTCAGTACGAGTGTCATCAGGCTGGCCTTTCTCGTCCAGACCTCCTTCGTAGCAGATGCCTAGTGAACAGTGGTTGTAGTGCCTGGCATGGATACCACGGACATTTTCTGGCAGAATAGGATATACTTCTCCATTGCGACGCACATAATAGTGGTAGCTGGGCTGACCAAAGCGGGCAATGCCTGTTGCAATGAGGCCATCGACAGTAAAGGGCTGGTTGCAGCGACTGCCGGAACAATGGACAATGATGAGTTTCACGTCCTCATGTTTGAGATGTTTCAATGGCTTGTTCATCATACATTTGTTTTTTAGAACCAATGGGGAGCGCAGCTTTGGACTGCGATTGTTCCCAATACAGTGGTAATAATAGTAGCGACGATTTGCAGGATCTGCTTAATGGTTGACCATTTCATTTTCATTTTCGTAAAACTGAATTTAAAGTTTATTTTTAGATTGATTTATTCATTTTCTACACCTGCGATGAAAGGTAGCCCCGAGGGCTGAGCCCTCGGAACTCCCTGGGCTAAGTCTAGCCTTGCCCCTCAGGATCTGAGGAGCTGGGCTCCTCGGGCTCGAGGTTCATGGCGTTATCGTGGGTCTCCTCGAACACCACATCCTTCAGGAGCGTGATGGCATTCACATACTTCTGCTTCACCTTGCCATCCTTCTTCTCCTGCCCCACCACGACACGCTCGGTCTCTGGCGAGAAGATGACACGACGGGTAGAGATGGTGCTGGCACCGCAGTCCTCGATCTGGTCGACGCCGATGCTGGAGAATCCGACTTTGAAGATACCGATGCCATCGAGCCTTACCTTCTGTCCCATCTCGAAGAAGTGCTTGATGGCCTCGCCCAGCTCCTGGAGCACAGCCTTGATATCACTCTTCTTGACAGATGCCTGGCGCTGGATGAACTCGGCGAGCTCCTCGGTGCCGATGAAGTGACTGTCGTAGACGGCCTTGGCAAAGTACTTGTTGTAGGCCTTGTTGAAACGGTTGTTGTTTCGTGATTTAATGTACTTCTGACTCATAAATTAAAAGTAAAAAAGTTCTTTTAGTCGCTAAAGCTTTGTAAAAGCGATCAAGCTCGAGCGAAAAGGTAAAAAATGTTCTGGGCAGCCGAGCGGTGAGGAGGGATAGGTATTCTTTGGGTCGTTCGAATAGTTCCGACATGCTATCCGGATAGTCTCTTCGACGTGTTCAGATATTCCCTTATAGGGTAAAGGAATCATTTGAACGAGTCGTTCGGAACGTTTCGACGAAGCAAAAGTGACGATCCTCTGATCTGCTTGCTTACCGAATGCGAAATTACAACAATTCTGCTTGGTGGCTGGGCATGTAGGTGAACGCTTGTGCTTTTTGGTGCTTTTTATGGTTCACAAAGATATTCCACGATCAGCTCCACCTCCCGTTTGGTATAGTGGTGGGCTCTGGGCGGTGATTTCAGCTCGCGGAGCTTCTGACTCAGTTCGCGGTTGTAGTTGATCCAGAAGTTCAGGTTGTTTAAGGCTCCCTTAGTGGTTTTTGTGTGAGGGAAATACAATAAAGCAAGTTCAGACTTGCCGTAAGATCTAATTTCGAATTTTTTTTTCATAAAAAAGTATTTTGGTTAAAAAACTTGCAGGCTAAAGCCTGCTGGTATTGTCCTTTTCTCTGGCGCAGAGAAAAGAACTAAAAGAGACATCCACCCCCTCCAAGGCCTCCCCCTATATGGGGAGGATGCAACCGCTCCTCCTGTCGCTCTTACATTCTTGCGTCCCTTCGGTAGCAAGCGATCAAAGATCGAGCGAAGGTACGCTCGACCCATCAAAGGGTCGGCGTGTATCTCCACTGCCGTTGCACAACACCATCGTGAATCGGTTTAGGGAGGGGAACTTCGAAAACATTCCGCATGAGGAGGTCTTTAGAGGGTGTAGGATTTTCTGAATCGTTATTGAGTCTCTGATTGCGGAGCAATCTGAGCAACGAAATACGAAATGCTGTTTGAGCATAGCGAGTTCATTGAGTGATTTGGAAAATCAGACAACCGGCCTCCGAGCTCAGGACGTTTTCGCACCTTTCTTTTGCTTCGGTTTTCTTTCGGTGACGAAAGAAAATGAAGAATCCCTGCAGGCAGCGCCTGCAAAAGAAGTTTGAAGGGCTGGCCCTTCAGCAAACAAGAAATCGACGAGGTCGATTTTGGATTGCTTTTGGGCAATGGTGGCATGCTGCTCCAGGATGGGACTGACGGTGATGTCGAGACCGTAGTTTCGTCTGACGTAGTCGGCAGTGTCGAAGCAGGACATATAGTATTCCATTGTCTCTGAGGCTCTGGGGTAGAGGATGACCTGCCGGCCCTTGAGCACTTTTAACAGTTCGACGGTGAGATTACACGGATAAACCCATGCCATCCACGTCATCTGAGGATAGACACCAGAGAGGATGATGGCAGAGCGCTCGGACTCAATGAGTCCCACAGCCCTGCCCGCCACCCCAAGGAGATGTTGCCCGAAGAGGCAGTGGGAGGCTATGAAACCATAATAGGCATCAGGATGGCGGGCTTGGAGCATCTTCGATACCCAGGAGTCGCCGATATGGCCATCGCGGGTGATGCCCTGTTCGTCGATCATCCAGAAGATAGGCTTGCCGCTGTGGCTTCTGCCAAGATAATAACGCTCTGCAGCTTGGGTCATCTGACGTTGCGTAAGCCACCCTTTGTCAACCGTCTCTAAGCAGAAGTCAGACCTGTCGGATCTACAACTCCTGACAAGAAGTGAGGGGTGAATCCTATCAGGGTGTTCGAGCATATCCTTGAAAGAAGGAGATAGTATCTCTTGGAGTCGCATCGGTTCGCGCGGGTTAAATAATTAATAATAAAATTTAATTTAGCCCCCTATAAGGGGGCAATAAATAATTAATTAATTAAAAAGGCAGTGCGTTATCGTCGGTGAGCTCCACCCAGGTGTCCTTGGTGTCGGGATGTTCCATCTTACGGATGATGCCCTGCTCTTCGGCCTCCCTGACGAGCCTGTAGTAAGCCTGGGCATCTGATACGCCGTACTTCTTAATGGCAACGGCCATCAGCTCGTTGAACTTCCGCTGCGTACGCCCCTCCATGGCATCGTTGAAGAATTTCACCAGATCGATATTAACAGTTTTCTTCACCCAGCGCCCTTTCTCATCGCGAGGCTGTTCGCAATAGTTATCACATACTGTCGGCAACCCATTGTCGTCGAGCTGATAGTAGAGTTTCTGCTTCATCTTCTGCTTGCGGGAATAGGTCTGGGCTACCTTGAAGACGCCCGACTCATCGGCCATCTCGCACTGGAACACCTCGAAGGCCTTGTTGGTCAACTCGGTGCCTATGGAACCACGCATGTTTCTGTCGGCCTCGCTCTTGTTCTGGTGGAGTACGCAGACGATGCAGCAGTTGTTGACCTCTGCCAGTGCCATGAGATGCTCCATGATGATGGTAGCCTGTACGGCGTTGTTGATGTCGGTCATCAGATCCTTGATGCCGTCGATGATGACGAGGTCTGGTTTGATGTGATTGATGGCTATGGTGACCATTTTGCTTCGCGCCTCATAGCCCATTCCTCGGAGGTTGAAGGCAAACAAACGTTCGTTGAGGTCGTTATCTGCCATTGGAAAAATCCTCTTTGAAAGGATCTCCTGTGTGGACTGCTGACTCTGCTCGGTGTCAATCCATAGCACTTTGAGAGGGTCGTCGGATGTCCGCACGAGATTCAGGAGATCCTTCTGACCGATGGCACAGGACATAATCAGGGACAGGAACGTGGTCTTGCCACTCTTCGCCTTGCCACAGTCGGCTGTCAATTCTCCCCGATAGAAGCATGGAGAGTCAAACATTTTGAATAGCGGTTTCAATGGTGGAAGGGTACTCTCTTTGGTAATACGCTTCTCCATCAGACGGTCAATATCCGTCTTAGGCATCTGCCCTTTAATCAAGTTAAAATTCGTCTGGTTCATCGTCTGTGTCATTATCAATAGATTCAAAATTTTCATAGCAGAATTCGTTCTCGGCATCGAAGACACGGATGCCCATGTCGAACCAGAATTCGTACCAGTCGTTGAAGGTCATGTCCTGGGCAATGGCATAAAGACAGGTGACAAAAGTGTCCGCCTGCCCGGGGATATCCTCGAGCAGACAGACTTGTAATGATGGGTCGAGGGCGTCGTCCCCTGTAGGGTTATACGCCTCGACGGCTTTGGTTAACAGCTCACGAATGAGCGGCATCTCCTTGAAGATGCGTACAGATTGTTTAGACATTTGATAATCAGTTTTGGTTGTTGTTATGAGATAATTGTTAGTGTGTTGTGTTCGTCATTCCTGGTCGTCGTTTTCTTCTTCGTTATTAAACAAGGTGAAATCATACTCGGCAGACTTCTCGACAAAGGTGTAGTAGATGTCCTTCATCATGGCCTCGAATTCATTGGCCGTCAGATTCAGGCAGATGGCGTAGAATAGCAGGATTAAATGGTAAAATCTGAGTTTTGCCATACTTTCATCGGTCAGTTTACCACGGTTAATCCTGCAGGTGTTGCTGATTTTGGTCAGGCGCCCTTTCTCCTTTCTCAAGCTTGTGAGGACGATCTTAACGATCTCCTCAATTAAGTCTTTCTTGCTCATTTTTTTACAATTTTTATTAAGTTAACGCGTGCTCTTAGTGAACACGCTGCAAATATACGACGTTTATTTGACATGTTGGTTTAACCGTATATAACTGAAATAATAACTATAAATATTTTTTAATGCTTTTTAAAACCTATCACTGGGGCCAGGGCCCAGTGATAGGTTCTTGGGTGGAAACCTATCACCTGGGCCTGGCCCCAGTGATAGGTGCGAAAAAAAGTGGGCTACCGCAGTAAAATTATGCACTATTTGTTTTTTCTTTCAACAAAAAATACTATCTTTGCACCGTCAGTTGCTACTTGATTAGGTGCGTTCGGATATCAATCATCGATGAAGTGTGCGACTTTCCATATCATCCTTACCGTGCTCCCTATTATATAGTGGGGTTACCCTCAGGGATGCTTTGCAAGAGAAAGGGGTGATGGCACGAGGAGGGGATATGATGTTTAAGAATATTTGACATGGAAGTACAACTAATAAATGAATTATTACTGGCGGAACTGCATCGGAAGGCAGGGGAGTCGGAGAGGCTGCGGATGAACTTTGATCTCCGCACGACGACGGAGGATGGGAGTCAGAGAATGCTGAATGCCCTGGAGGTAGGGACTCGCGTCCCCATTCATCGTCATCTGAAAACATCCGAAACAGTCATCTGTCTCGAAGGCTGCCTCGACTGGATCTTTTATGATGAGCTGCCGAATCCGGATGTTAGTGGACCAGTGCTTAATGGTGAAGTGGCAACGGATGAGAGTCGCTTTAAGGAGTCAGCACGGTTTAGAGTGTGCCCGAGAGAAGGAAATTTCGGCATCCAAGTCCCATTAGGCGCATGGCATAGTGTGGTAGTCCATGAACCAAGCACAATCCTTGAGGCCAAGGACGGCGCTTATGAACCTATCACTGGGGCCAGGGCCAGGTGATAGGTTTGAATGCTGGGAAAATGCAAGGGGAGAGACTGCCAAGTGAGATTTCATTAAGGTAAATAGAACCGTCAAAGAACCTGTTTGAGAAACTCAAGAGACTTTTTGAAGATAATAAATGGTTGAATCAATATGTTTGAGAAGTGTGAACAGGTTGTGAAGATGCTGGAAGTGCTGACGTTACACAATGATGTACGTTGGGAGAGGATAGGGACTACGGAGTACAAGGTCCCGATAGCGAGAAACTTTGTGACATTGGAATATTGGAAGAGCGACGAAGCAACTCCATGTGTGAAACTGAAGTTGTATGGTGAGCAGGGGAATCTGCGGGATGAAATGGTGTTCAGGCATGGAGTGAAAGGGTATCGGGAAGTGAAGAGGCTATATGATTGTGCGAAGGATTCGATAGGAGAATAGTGAAAACGCTGGTTAGTGATGAACTAATCGGCGTTTTTTCGTATAAGTAGCGACCTATCACTGGGGCCAGGCCCGGGTGATAGGTTTTCTGCTGTTCCAGGAGGTGTTTGCGTTCGTCCTCCAACCCCTTAATACTCTTTTTGGATTCGTGGATCGCCTGTTGAAGTTTGGATGTCTCGGCTTCAACTATGAGCTTCACGACATCTTCAGATACTTTACCTTTTGCCATAAAAAACATCTTTGCTTTTTACGGCAAAGATATCCATATTATATAACAGGGGAAAGGACAGTCCTAACTAAGGGTATTCCCGATATGATGGTGATGCTTGCGGTCAACAGTCTTCGACTCAGTCAGGAACTTGTACAGGATGGCACCGAAGAGCGGGGTCAAGGCAACGCAGGCGATGTAGTAGAATGCCTTATCCCATACGGAATCCGTATTGTGCAGGAATTTGTTCTGCATTGCAATGGCAATTACTATAAACAGTATCACAACGATTGTCATAACTCCAACTCTTTAATTGTTCTGATGCAAATATAAGCTTTTTCCGTGAAAAATGCAAGGGGGAAAACCCTATTTACACAAGAGGAACGCCTAATTACAATAAAATAAGCAGATTTAAACCTGCTTGTTTCCTCAATTGTCAGCTGGATATGGCAATAAGGCTCTCCTGTTATTTTCAATTCTGTACGGATTGTAAAGAACTGGATACCGAGGAAACGGAGGTGGGGGATGCTTATTGTTTATTGAAAGTCATAACATAACCTTGTTTGCGCAATATCAGACCGGTGATGTACTGCAATGAGATTTTTGATCCGAATAAGCCTGATACGTTCTTTGAAAAAGTTTAAATCGAATGTATAAAAACTTCTTTAAACGTTTTTTCGACTTTTGGATTTCGCTCATCGTCCTGATAATCATTAGCCCCATATTGCTGATTGTGACGATATGGCTGCACTTTGCGAACAAAGGGGCTGGCGCACTTTTCTTCCAGGAAAGACCAGGCAAGGATGCGAAGATATTCAAGGTCATCAAATTCAAGACGATGACGGATGAGCGGGATGCTGAAGGCAATCTGCTGCCTGATGAAGCTCGACTGACGAAGGTAGGAAAGTTTGTGCGTTCGACTTCGATTGATGAACTGCCACAGTTAATCAATGTTCTGAAGGGCGATATGGCACTGATAGGGCCAAGACCTTTATTGCCACAGTATCTGCCGCTATATTCGCCTGAGCAGGCCCGAAGACATGAAGTAAGACCTGGCATCTCAGGTTGGGCGCAATGCCATGGCAGAAATGCCATCAGCTGGACAGAGAAGTTCAAATTAGATGTCTGGTATGTGGATCATGTGAGCCTGATGACAGACTTAAAAGTTATCTGGATTACGATTATGAAAGTCCTAAAGCGTGCCGACATCTCCCAAGCCGGCAACGCCACCATGGAAGCCTTTAACGGAACCAACTAACCTATCACTGGGGCCAGGCCCCAGTGATAGGTTCCAGGTAGTAATACCTATATATTATAACAACAGCAGCTACAACAAATCAATGATGTTGTAGTTGCTGTTGTTTTTGTATCAATTGTAGCATAATAACAATTGTTACTGTGTTGCCTAGGCATCTTAAAAATTATGAAATGAGTGAAAAATCTTCTCATCTTGTTCGTCATATCGGATTTTTGTGCTATCTTTGCCAACGGACACTACTAATCATGGTGCATTGGACGTCAATCTTCTATGATAAGTAAGACCATACACGCCAATAATAGTACCGCCCTGTTACGTAATGGGGTGACCCTCTAAAATGTTGCACTTGGAGCAGGCCTATGCTGTGACATGAGCTACGTGTCTTTTTCTGCAAGGCTTAAATATGTTAGTTGAAGGTAATCTTATGGAGTTATTCTGGGGACATCAGATAGGGGAGAAGTATATTAAGTCGAGTAATTCGCTCACGGCACATTGTCTGGAAGGATTGAATAAGAGTCTGAATAGGGGGAAAGAGTTGAAGGTGTGGCTTTCGTAATTTAATAGGGGACAAGTGGAATGGCGGATCCTGTTTGAGTGATAGAGATATGGCAATATGGTAACTGGTGATTTAAAAGAGAAGCGGAAGCAGATGTTCGCTGAAATGGAGCGTAAGCCATCAGTAAACCCCGTATTGCAGGGTTCCTCCTAAATTGTTAGAGAAATCTTCAAAACTTTGAAAATCCTCCTAGAGTCTCAGACTTTTTCCAAGAATCTTGGAGATTCCTCCAACATCTACAAGAATCTCTCCAACTTTTTCGGAGTATCTTATAGAATCTCACAATACGGGGTTCACTGATGGCTTACATAAGTAGAAGGTCGAAAATAAGGAGGAAATGAAGAAAACGTATTGTTAGGATTGGTTCTTTTTGTTTGTGGTTAAATTTGGATGATGAATAGCATATAAGTAATAATGTAACCAATGTTTAGAATTCTCTATATAAAGACCTTATATCCGCAAGAGATTAAGGATAAGGGACGATATGAAAGCATCCGCAGGGTGCTAAAGGAAAATACAATATATCGGTTTTATCAGGCCGAACCAGCATTGCCAAGGACTTTTTGGAATGATGGGAGACCTGAAGTGAATATATGTGCTGTGGTTGGTGAGAATGGAATGGGTAAAAGTTCTCTTTTAGAATTGATGTTGCGCCTTGTAAACAATACAGCCTATGCTCTAAAAAACGGAATTGACAATAGTAAGTCGAACAATCCAAGATTTGTGAGGGATGTTTTTGCAGAACTAGGCTTCGAAACAGATGAAGGAACTTTCGCCATCATTCAGAAAGATAATATTGTTGAATTCCATCATGGAAGGAAGGTCCTTTGGCGATACGATTATACAAAACGGAAAAGATTGTCGAAAGGATTTGTAAAAAAAACGGATGAGAGTGTTGAGGAATTTTCTAGATTCCGCTTGAGTAATCTGTTTTATACCATCGTGGTGAATTACTCCTTCTATAGTTATAACACGGAGGACTATAGGAGTGAGATGATATGGAATAATGATGAGTTGGAAGAAGGAGAGCAACCAGATGAGATATTCGATGAGGACAGATGTTGGCTAAGTGGAATATTCCACAAAAATGATGGCTATCAGATGCCGCTGGTACTGAATCCGTATAGATCAGTAGGTAACCTAAATATCAATAATGAGAATGAGCTGACTCAAAATAGAATGTTCCTATTGGCGATAGCCAAGGACTCTCCTCTAAAATCTATATGGAGCAACAAAGAGCCTTACTCGTTTCGCTTTGATATCAAGACAGACTTCCTTCCAACAGGAGAAGGCATGATGTATACGTCGAAGATGGTAAGGCTAGAGATGATGTATGTTAGGTATATCTCCGATTGGAAAAAAGAAACAGAGAAAGTAGAGGCGCTTGGAAAAGCCATTATAAAAATATGGAACAAATGCCTTGGATTCAGACTAGACGAAAAGAAAACTGGTATGGATGAAAAGGACTGGAAGGCAGCCTTGAACTATGTTGTTTATAAAACAATTAAGATTTCACGCAATTATGGGAAGTTTTCGCACTTCCAAGATGGCATAGTCGATATAGATAAGAAGGATATAAAGGAAAGGCTTTTGATAGAGGAGTATATTAAGCTGCTGCATGATGACAATACGCATATTACTCTTAAACTGATTAGGGCTATAGCTTTTATTAAGTTCGGACATTATGGCAGTAGAATGAGAAGGAAACAAGGCGAAACCAGACTTGAAGAGAATGAGATCATGTTAACAGATTTTGGAAAGAGAATAAAGAATTGTATCGGAGATGAGAGTTACAATAATCCCCAAAATCGCAATGATGGCCTTAAGGATATAGAATGGAAGGATGAAAAAATGCTACCAGCCAGCTGCTTCCATACGGATATGAGATTGAAACTGAGGAATCAAGATGAGTCTCGAGGTGATGATAAAGATTATGTCATGTATAGTTCGTTGAGTTCAGGTGAAAAACAAGTTGTAAATACACTTTGTACAGCGGTTTATCATATCTATAACTTAAAGACAAAATGGGAAACAAATAATGTATCTCCGAAGGAAGTAGATGTGAAATATAAGTACGTGAACCTAATATTTGACGAATTGGAACTATATTTTCACCCTAAATATCAGACGATGTTGGTTGGCATGTTGATAAATGCAATCAATTCGCTAGATTTGAGTAAATATTTTAATGGCATCAATATAATATTTGCAACACACTCTCCATTTATACTATCAGATATACCCGTTCAGAATATACTGGGCCTAGAGTATGGAAAGCCAATCAAGCTAAAAAATATTGAAAACACATTCTGTGCCAATGTCTATGATATTCTCGCCTCGGGATTCTTTATGGATAAGTTCGTGGGGGATTTTGCGGAGAGAAAATTCGAGGAACTGGTTAAGAAATTGAATAGGAAAAAGAAACTATCTCCGTCGGAACGAAAGTTAACGAGAGAGATGATAGATGTCATAGGCGATGATTTCTTGAAATGGAAACTTTTGGATCTTTTAGATGAAAAACGGTCATGATACCAATAGATTATTCTGGAAGCTTGAAAAAATATAATCAGTTTATCACGGACTTTAGGAAAGAGATGAAGAAGGTGATAGACAAGGGGTATATTGGCAATCGGAAAAAAACTAAAGTTAAGGATGCTTTGGCGGTGCTGGCATCATTGTCTGCAGTACAGAAAAAGAAATATGAAGCAGCAATTTCCAAAGACAAGAAACAAAAAGGGTGGAAGTGCATGAAAATGAGGGCAGAGATACTTGCTCCCAAGATGTTGGATGATAAGACGATAAAGGTTTTGACTTTTCTGTATGGTGCAGGTGATGATTTGTTTCAATGCAAACCAGGGCGGTTGCTCTCTTATGTCGTGTTCTTGGAGAGCGTGTTTCTAAAACGAAGAAAAGATAAGGCTCAGATCATAGAAGAATTGGGACCGTTGTTTGTTGATCTTGGTTATGAGAAAAAAGTCAAAGGCAAAGCTGCTTTCCCTAAGGATGAGTTGATAGAGGCTACTGGCACGAAAGTGTGTCCATATTGTAATAGGGTATTTGTAGAGAATGTTGCTTTTAGTGGTGGAGGTTCTGTGAAGGGGCAACTAGATCATTTTTATCCGAAAGAGTCGTATCCTTACTTGGCCATATCAAGATACAACCTTGTGCCATGCTGCCCTTTTTGTAATGGTAGTTCAGGGAAGGGTAACAAGGATCCTCGAAAATTGAAAATGGTTAATCCGTATTCATTGACTAGTGCACAAGGATTGAAATTTAAGACCAATATCAGGAGGAAGGGCTTCCTGAACCTACTAACTTGTGCTGATGCAGTGGATGTATCAACAGATACGAAGGCTCTGCCTGATATGAATAATAACTGTAAAGTGTTCCATCTGAAGGAGATATACAATCATCATAAGGATTATATGGCCGAGATGTACTATAAGTACAACATGATGAAGACACCTGCATATAAAAAGTTTGCCGTTAAAATGCTTGGATTGAAAGCCAAACGAGGCCCATGGAAGATCCGATTGTCCAAATCGGATTGGGATCGCATCATTTTTGGCGTCTATACGGAAGAGACGGATTATCACAGACGTCCCATGTCGAAATTCTGTATGGATATGGTGGATGATTTTAGGAAGAAGAGGATGTGAGTCATCAAAAAAGAGTAATGGAAGTACAACAGGCATTATTTGGCGCCCACAGTTTATTATTAATAACGAAAAAATGATTTATGAAACTAACAACAAACAATCAAAAATTGCTTGATGAATGCATCAGGATAGAATTGGAAGAAAACGAGAATTTCACTAATGTGAATGATTTTTTTGAGTTTTTTGCATCATCTATGGTCCTTAAGGACTGTGATTTGTCTGACGACGAAATCAATAATGGTATAACGGGACATGGGAATGACGGAGGAATTGACGGTTTCTTCTTATTTGTTAATGGAGAACTGGTTACAGACGATTTAGTCGAAAACATAAACATTCCCCGTGGTTGTACAATAGAATTGGTCTTGATTCAAGCGAAATATGTTTCTTCATTTGGGGAAGACGCTATTTTGAAATGGAAGACAATATCTTCAAATCTCTTGGAGATGAAACCATTAGGACTATATAGAAAACGATATACAGAAAAAATAATAGAGAACTTTACTCTGTTTGGGAATGTTATTAAGAAATCCATTCGCTTGCAATGTAAATTACAGATATCTTACCATTATGCTACCTTGGGGCTGTATAGTAGCATCCATCCGAACGTAATAGCTCAGAAAAACGAATTGACAAAGATTGTAAATGGAATATACCCATCCGCTAGTGTTTCGGTTGACTTTTGGGATGCTGATATGATAATGGAAACATATAATAGGACTCCCAATACATCAGTGAACCTAACTTTTGCAGACCAGCCAATTTCTTTAGGCGCATCTGACATGGTTGCATTAGTGAATCTAGGCACATATTATAAGTTTATTACAGATGATTCTGGTAATCTTAATAAAAGATTTTTTGAAGCGAATGTGAGAGACTATCAAGGAAGTAATTCTGTTAACAAATCTATAGCAGAAACGCTGTATGCACCAGGAAATGAAGACTTTTGGTGGCTTAATAATGGTGTTACCATATTGGCTTCTGGACTTACACGTGTCACGAGTAAAGAGGTAATTATTGAAAATCCAGAAATTGTAAATGGTTTGCAGACTTCGAGGGAGATCTTTAATTATTTCACGTTTAATCAGGATAGCATAAATGGTGAAAGTAGAAATGTTCTTGTCAGAATAATAAAGCCAGCAGATGAGAATTCTCGGGATAAAATCATTTTCGCCACCAATAATCAGACAAACATACCGCAATATTCTTTGCGCGTAACGGATGCAATTCATGTGCAAATAGAACTATATTTTAAGAGCAAAGGGTTATACTATGACAGGCGTAAGAATTATTATAAGAACTTGCGCAAAAAACCTACAGATATTATTGGAGTCTCATTTCTGGCTCAATGTCTAATATCCATTATTCTAAGAAAACCAGATTACGCACGGGCTCGTCCTTCGACATTGCTCGCTGATGAGTCTATTTATAATCAATTATATAGTGGAGAGCAAGATTTGGATGTGTATTATAAAGCTGCAATGATAGGCAAACGAGTAAAAACGTTTTTAAATACATCACAACTACCGAGACCTGCAAAGAATGATATTCTATTTTATGTGATTTATGCTGTCCTGGTCAAGTTGTTGCATAAAACAAACTTTACATTCATGGATTTGTTGAGCTTTAACCTTGACTTGTTAGATGATGACGCTATTAATGATGCAATTCATATTGTAAACCGCAAATATGAGGAAAAAGGTGCTTCTGGAAGTGTTGCAAAATCACCAACTTTTATAGATGATGTCAATGAGGCTTTGAATATGTAAACAAAATGAATAATCGTATCTTTCCAGATTGGAAGTCTTTTGAGTATAAGTACCGAGGCCGCGAACAGAAAACGTTTGAGGATCTCTCACGTGCACTTTTCCGAAAGGAGATGGGGGTGAAGTATGGCTTGTTTCAAAGGGTAAACCATAAAGGGAATGAGACTGATGTGGTAGAGAAAGATGGTAAGATATTCGGTTTTCAGGCAAAGTTCTTTGATAAAAGGATTGATGCTAATGACATTATCAGTTCGATGAGGTATGCCAAAGAAAGTCATCCGGAGCAAACTCACTATTATATCTATTGTAATATTTCATTTGGCAATCCTAAGCGCAGAAAGGATACTAAGGATACAGACCCAATTCCAAGTCAGACAAAAGCAGAAGAAAAGATAGAGAGTGTTGCCAGTGAACTTGGATTGACCATAGTCTGGAAAATGGGTAAGACTATTTTGGATGAGGTCAATGATTCAAATTGGATATATGATGTTTTCTTTAATGTCGATGGAAAACTTGAAGCATTGATAGAAGAGGAACGGCAGCATACCGCGATAGCTTTTAATAGTATCAACTATACCTGTTCATTCAACGGTCATCCTATCCATATAGACCGATCTGATATTATCTCTGAGATAGAATGTGCAAACCCTTCTACACTGTATGTGATTCACGGTGATGGCGGTTGCGGGAAAACAGCTATATTGCATGAAATGTTCGATAAAAAAAGTGATGTGTATCCTATCTGCTATAGGAAGGCTTCTTCCCTGAATGTGAAGAATCTTGCAGCTGTTTTCCATTTGGGAGATTTATATACCTTCCCAGACTTTAAAGAAGCATACAAGGACTGTGAACGGAAATATTTTATTATCGATTCAGCAGAACATCTTGATGAAATAGAGGATGGAACCATACTCCCATCTTTGGTTAGAGGCCTGATGGAAGCGCATTGGTGTATCATCTTTACAGTACGAAATGTTTTTCTCAGCGATTTGTTGAATCTTCTAAAGTATGAGTTCCATCAAATACTGATTAACAAGCTAGATGTAGGCATAATGCCAGAGAATCAAGTAAGAAGTATTGCCAGAGTTAATGGTATACAATTGCCTGTTGACAGAGTCCTGTTTGACAGAATAAGGAATCTTTTCTATTTTGATTTATACACGCAGTATTATGGCGAGATAGATCATCAGTATAGTGATTGCGATTTCCTGGAACTAGTATGGGACAAGAAAATCAGAGGGAAAAATAATCGTATAGGCTATCTGCGCGAAAGCTTGTTCGAGTCGTTCATAGAAGATAGAATCAAGTCAAACACTTTCTTCCTGCCGGCAGCGAACTATACTGACGAAGAGTTTGATACATTAATATCAGAAGAGATAATTGCTGATGATCCGGGCCAAGGCTTGTTTATTACCCATGATATTTTTGAAGAATGGGGATTGTATCGTATCATTGATAAACGATGGGAAGAAAAAGATTCTATACAAGGTTTCCTTTTTTCTCTGGGTGATACCCGAGCTATGCGACGCGCATTCAGATTGTGGTTAAAAGATAAGGTAGTAATCAATCCAGATTCTATTCAGGCCCTAACTCAGGCTTCTTTTTCATCTGATATACCAGGAATATGGAAAGAAGAAGTGTTGTGCGCTCTTTTATTATCAGACAAGGCACAGTTGTTCCTATCTCCGTATGAACATCAGATACTAAACAATACGGATGGCCTTGCAGAAAAAGTAATCTGGTCTCTTCGAGTAGGTTGCCTATACGTAACGGATGTTATAAGTTATAAAGACTACTATTTGCCTCGTTATGCCCCCATTGGGTCGGGTTGGGTGTATATTGTTGATTTGCTATTCCAACATCAAGATGAGGTAAACCTATCTATTTGGTTACCCGCACTGAACGATTGGGCAAAAGGAAACCTGAGAGGGACCACCACGCGCAAGATTGGATTGATGGTGATTGCCTATTATAAAAGCGAGGTGTACCAAAAGGAATATTACTGGGACAAGAACAGTAAGACGGTTAACGAAATTCTTAATAACTCTGTATGGGAGATAAAAGACGGGTTGTCAGAATTGCTATATAGTCGCAAAGGTCAAGATGAGCGTAGGAATGGCTTGATTGAATTTGTCTTGAAAGAGACTTTTGGAGCCAGGAACATTCATCTTGCTATACCCCAGACGGTAGCAGACTTATGTATATACTACTGGAGAGAAAGGCCCGATGGGGAAGATTGCTATCGATATCGTTCCAGATCAATGGAAATGGGATATGGGTTGGATATATATGTAGATATGCTAAAATATTTTCCTTCTGGTGCAAATCAGACACCGACAACAACGTTATTGGCTGCCAACGAAACCATTGCTATAGATTTCATTATCCGCCTAATGAATGAGTGCGTGGAATCTTATTCGGAATCAGGCTACGATATACTTAAGCAGGTAGAGATAACAGATGGGGAAAACAAAAAGAACTGGCAATGGCACTCATTCGGACTATGGTGTATGTATAGGGGGACCGGCTCTCCTGTAGCACCATATTGTTTACAGTCTGTCCATATGGCTTTAGAGCAATATTTGCTAAAGTTATCAAGGTCAGGAGATTTTAAGCGTTGTGAGGCCATCATGCAACGACTGCTTTTTGAGTGCCATTCGTCTTCTGTTTCTGCGGTGGTTGGAAGTGTGGTGTTGGCTTATCCCAATGAATATTGGAAAGTTGCACTGATATTATTTAGGACAATAGAGTTCCTTGAGATTGATTCCCATCGAGCCTTGCGTGAGAGTGAGGCAAGAACTCTATACCAAATAAGCGGTGATCTTAATCCTAATGTTCTGAAAGAACGAATGGAGACCTGTAATCAGGAATACCGAAAAACTCATTTGGAGAATATCTGTTTGAATTACCAGTTCATTGGTACCAAATGCCTATCAGAAGAAGATAATGAAAAGCTGATTCAAACAGTATATGATATATTGGACAAGCATCGTAAACTTTTGAAAAAAACAAAAGGCGAAGACAAGAAATTGTTAGAGATCTTAGTGTCACGCATGGATCGCAGACGATTGAAAATAAGAAGTACGGAAAGAGTGGATGGGGGACTTGCAATCCAATTTGAGACAAAGTTGACGAAGGGGTCAAAGAAAATGAGTGAGGAATCAGACCTGCTGAATCAAGAAAGGTGTCGGTACCTTGAACTCCTGAATTGGGCTATGTATAAATTTAAAGGTGAGTCACCTGCAGGGAATAAGTACATGGATAATCCTACTTTGGTGTTGCATGATGCCAAGGCAATGCAGTTAGAATGGGATTCTGGACGGAGAGGGTTCATTACCGACGCATATACATTAGAATGGGTAAGTGCTAGCCTCGTTAAGTTCTACTCAGGGCAATTAAGCAACGAAGACTTACTGTGGTGCAAGAAGATTATTGATAAAAAGTTATCGGAATTGGTAGTGCCAATTAACACTTTGGATGGTACAACTGCTTGTATTCACGTTATTCCGCAACTGATAATTCTGTTTCCAGAAGATAAAGATAAATACGAAGAACTTCTTTACAACTGTTTGTTGATGCCAGCCTATGGAGGTACAGGTGCGTGTGATTATGCGGTTTATGCCATACAATCATCGGATTTGTGGGAGAAAGATGCACTATTGATTCAAAGAATTCTCGAAAGATTTATTAAAGAGGACGCTTTAACAGAGCTACATTCCTATCATTTAAAAGTCATATTCGGATTGGTGCCCTGCAAGCCAAATAAGGAAGTTGAATATATCGCAGTTAAGTACTTGCATGCTATACCAGAACTGCTTAAATCGAATGAAAATGAGGTGCATGGCATGTTTGATGTTGTCAATAATCTGGTGAAAATGTTTATGTATACGGAAAGCAACGAGATTCTGCAATGTTTGCCTTGTACTTTCCCGATTATTAATGAGAGCCATCTAGGCTATTGCTATCTGACCCAGTTTATCTTGGAAGAAGATCATTGTAAAAGACCTGAACGTTTCTGGCAGATTTGGAATACATTTAGGATGCCAATATTAGAATCTGGTTGTTATCACGACAGCCAAGAATTGAGGTCGTATACTCTTAATATAGAGTGGAATGACGGCGTGAAGGAGTGGCATTCTCTCAGAAAGGTGGATATAGCGTTCTTTATGTATCTGGCTGAGCATTCAAAGGGGAATGCGGTTGTGTTCGAAGGCTTGATTAAAATTCTGACAACAATAGCAAGTGGATATAAAACCGAGGGCATGGCGTGGATCTCAACTGCTATTAACCAAAGCCCTAATATGAATTTGAATGATACACTTGCTTTGACGTATCTTGAACTGGTTATGATGCCATATGTTTATACCAACAAAATGAAAATCAGGAAGAATCCAAAGTTGTTGACACAGGTAAGAACAATCCTGAATTTTATGGTATCAAAGAGTTCTGTTACAGGTTATATGCTGCGTGATATGGTGAGTTGAGGCTATAGGAATAAAGGTGGTACATTTCATTCCGATAGTTTTATGGTACATTAATTCGATGGTTAATACAATTACTCCATATTTGTCGTCGGTGATAGTTCGAATGGTGAGTTATCGCGACCTATTTCCAGAAAGGCGTTTTTATAAGATCAAAGATTTACTGTCGGGGTTGAGCAGAATAGAAATGCTTCACCTCGTCAGTAATATGTATGAAAAGCTCTCCAGCAAACCATTCTTTGATCCCAAATATGATGGAAACGATGCTCATATGGATGTTATCAGATTCTGTTTGAGTCACCATAATAATGAATATATTCAAGAAGTGCTCACAAGATTTTGGGAATTTAAGAAAGGCCAGAATGCTCTTATATCGTATTTCTGCGGTATCAGTAATGTGGGCGTAGTATATCTGCTGCGTGAGATAATGTCAATGACTGAGAACAGAACTCCTAAAAGCAGGAAGAGGTTGGAAAAGGATGTTTTTCGGGCGTTATTACAGACAAACTACTATAACTATGAACATGGCACAATAAATGACAAATTAGCATATAGTGATAATAAAGAGTTTTTCTGCGGATTGATGATGATATCAAGATTTCGTCAAAATGAGATAGAAGATGCACGGAAGAACACCATCAGCCGTGAGTATGTCAGACAGGTGGTCAAGTGTATGGCTTTCTTTGAATTTGCAGCGAAAGATGAGATATTTGCAAAATTGATGCCTACGTTCCTTGATGATTATGGAATTGTGAAGTGGGAGCAGTATCCACTAGCTTTCTTGAGCGTTTTGGCACTTACGGACTTTAAAGAAGGTATCGTTAATTTTGACAATCTACAGACTGATACCCAGGAGTGTTGTAGAAAAGCAATAGATCGGGTATCTGTCTCTTATGATAAGTTAATCCCAAAGAAAGATAATCCAGACTATAAGTTTTTCAGGGATAGGCCAATGATAAAGGTAAGTGAAAAAGAGTATTTCATTTCCAATGTTGGTTTTACAATCGGTAAAATATATGATTCTCTATATTTCCAGTTCCTTGATTATTATATCAAAGGAGGTGGAAATAGCAAGAGATTTCTTCAGCATTTTACAACTGTATTTTCAGAAGGCCAACTACTATCGCAGACATTGAAGAATATATGTGGTAGTCAATATGAAGTGATACTAGATGATCCGGCGTGTACAGCCATTAACTCAAAAGTATCTTCACCGCCAGATTTTTATATACGATTAGGCAATGTGGTAATATTATTTGAACTGAAGGATATTAAAATGAAGGCCTGGACTAGAGAATATGGTAATGTGGAAGATTATGCTAGTTTCTTCTATGAGCATTTGGTTGATGATGGAAAACGAAAAATAGGCGTAGGACAGTTGCTTAGACAGATAAAACGAATAAAGACGAACAATTTCGTTTGGGATAAAAATTGTCCGCAGGATAGCCGGATATATCCAGTTGTTGTGCTTGCAGATTATCGTCAGACCGCAAGCGGACTGAAGAATCTACTCGACATATGGATGAGGGGAGAAGCAGTAAAGGAGCAAATACCTTTGGATGATGTTGGCCCTGTTATATTGATGGATTTGGCAACTCTAATGGTCTATGCTGAAAATTTTAGAAAAGATGGTTTTCCAGTCTATTTTGATGATTATTATTCAAGGTCGGTATTTAATGGTGTAACAGGAGATGATGCTTTAACGAATGCAACGATGTCGTTTTCTGACTATATCAATCATCAGCAGTGCTATGGGATGAAGAGATGGGCTGAAGTTTTTATGGCTTGCTTGAAGAAAGCTAATGTTCAATAAGATATAAATACGAAGAACTATTTGAGAACAATGAGCAAGTTTCCAGGATGGCTTTTGAAATACAGCGATTGGTACGTATGGGCTATCGCTTTAGTGTGTTTGTATGCAATCCTGCAGATAAAGTTGGATTTCGCATTTTGGATCGGAAATAGCGTAAAGGCAGATGCTTACAATGAGATTATTACCAGTCTGTCGTATAGTTATCTTGCTGGTTTTATATTTTTCTTGCTGACAGTCACTTTACCACATTGGAAAATGAGAAGTAAGGTTAAGACGGCGTTACAAGGAAAGGCAGATACAATAAGCACCAACTACTGGGCATGCATAGAAAGTGTGATACCACTTCCAAACGCTTTGGAGAGAAACAAGTCGAAAGATGAGGTCCTGGCACTGTTCAAGGCCGCATCGTCGAAGCAGCCATGCAGGCTAGCGAGTATCGGAATTAAAGTTCCCGTTGCAGAGTATATCAAGGCAAAACATAAGGAAAACAGGCAAATGGCCACTGAGTTGTTGGAATATAAACAATGGCTTTCGTCTGCAACTATTGCGCAGATTGAAAAGATTAGGAATTCTAATCTATCAAGCATTGTAATCAGTATGACGAATCCGTTTCTGCAAGATGCTCTCGACAATGAGGGGAGTATGGGTACTTTAGCAAGTGAAGTTTATGATCTTTGGGTGATTGCAAAGAGTATTGAAGCGTAAGGGGTATGAGGCAATTATTATCGTATTTAAAAAGCATGAAGATTTGAAACTGAACAAATGACATTAGAAGATTTGATACAGGAAGGGCAGAATGTGTTGGAATCAAAGTGGGAGAGTGGTTTTAATACGTTTGTTGATGCTGATAAATATGAAACATGGAGGCGAAAAGCCTTAATGTTTCTCCAAGAGTATTATCCTATGCATCCTCAGGTTAAAGACTTTGAGGAGATAGCGACGAAACAGAATAATAACATCCTGTTTTGTGAAGCGTTAATGGGTATTCTAAAAGCTTTCTATGCAATCAAACCCAATCATGCCAGGATTGACTATGAAGGAAGGTTAAGTAAACTGTTTGAGGGGTTTCATACTGTTGCCAGACAATTGAGAAGACGGCATGATGGTAGGCCAACATTAGAGATACATGATGAATACGATGTGCAAGACTTGCTACATGGGTTGTTGAGGATTGACTTTGATGATGTCAGGCCAGAGGAATGGACACCGAGTTATGCGGGTGCCTCAAATAGAATGGACTTTTTGCTAAAGGAAGATGAGATAGCCATCGAGGTGAAGATGACACGAGACGGGCTGAAGGATAAAGAGTTGGGCGAACAACTGATAATAGATATTGCAAAATATCAGAGCCATCCAAACTGCAAATGCTTGTACTGTTTCGTGTATGATCCTGACGGAAATGTCAGGAACCCAAGAGGTTTGGAGAAGGATTTGGAGAAATTAGGAAAGGAGTTCCCGGTTAAAGTGTTTATCAGGCCTGAGTGATATGACGCAAGAAGAGAGGTGGCTAGCGAGGTATAAGGAGGTGATGGAGTTTATAAAAAGGAACAAGCGCAATCCATCGAGGCATAGGATAGAAGAACATCTGATGCTGAATTGGGTGAAGCAACAGAGGAAACTGGTGAATGCTGGGGAACTAAAGCCCGAGAGGATGGAGGCTTTTAAGAGGCTTATGGAAATATGGGAAGAGAATAAGAGAAAGAATCAGTATGAGTGATTATTCTCCTTTTTGAAAAGGATCAATTTATGCAGGTTCCACCTGCAGGGGTCACAACAACCCAACCCTTCTTGTCCTAAGAAGGGCTTCGAACCACTCCCTAAATCCCTCGCCAATCGTTCTTGCGTCCCTTCGGTAGCAAGCGGCAAAGCCGAGCGGGCAAGGGACTTAAAAAAATAATCGCAGAGACCGCCGATTATTTTTATGTTTTGGTATCGCGGGACGACGCGATGAGTTTTTATATAAGGGGCGAGGAGCCACCTACTCACGGGAGCGGGGGAAAGAAGAAATGAGAAAACTACGGCTGAAATTCAAATTGGCCGTAGTTCTTTGTGTTTTACCTAAATGTACTTGGTTTTACTTTTGGTAGGTAAAACGGAAAATAATATGGTAAAACCTTGGCGGATTCGATAATTTTTCATAAATTTGCGGCGGAATATAAATATGCGGCTTATGAATAAGGATAGGTATAGACTTATTGAGAAGACGGAAGAGTATCTACACACAGTGTTAGGTATCAGGTGCATGATGGTCGGGGATGGTGGCCGGATGGTGAAACTGCCATATTATCTGAAGGCTGGAAATGTATTTGCTGAATGCACTATTGAGGAGCAGAAATGTATGCTGATGATGCCTGAAGAGCAAACTGACGGTACGACTCTATCCAAACGAATAGCAGAGATCAGCGGAATAACAGGGCTACATGTGATACTTGTGCTGGAGAACATTGACGCGGTGAGGCGCAGGGTGTTGATATTTAATAGGGCTAGTTTTATAGTTCCAGGCAAGCAGGTGTATCTGCCGTTTATGGGTGCGCTGCTGACGGAAAGGGGGATGGCTAATACGACGGAAACGGACAAGCAGACCTTTACGCCAGCAGCACAGGTGCTACTATTGTGGCATTTGCAGAGAGAGAACCTTGATAGGAGGATTATCTCTGAGATAGCCAAACGATTCCCCTATAGCGTGAAGACTATATCGGGAGCTGCCAAAGAACTGGAACAAGTTGGCATCTGCGAGATTGAGGGAGACAATAGCGGAAAGTACCTGCACTTGATTCCGAAAGAGGAGATCTGGGGTAAGGCATACAAAAAGTTGACAAGCCCGATACAGGAGGTGATGTATTGCAATGAGATAGATGTGATACCAGAAGGGCTGCGGTATGTGACTTACGACAAGGCTTTGGCTGAATATACCTTTATGGCAGATGGCTCTGGGGAGGCTTTTGCTGTGTATAAAAATGATGATGCCATCAAGAGGTTGAAAAACGGTGGCGCGTTTAACAAGGTGGAAGGTAAGTATCGGATAGAGCTGTGGAAATATAACCCTGCACTGCTGGCTAAGGGTGGCACGGTAGATGGACTGTCGCTGGCGCTATGCTATAAGGATACGGATGACGAAAGGGTGTTGGGTGAACTTAACGATTTGGTGAAGAAGATATGCAAGGATTAGATAAGTTTAGGGAGTATATGAGCGGATTCCGCTCGCACTATGTGGTGATAGGTGGACTGGCAACGGTTCTGACTCTGGAGGACAGGAATCTGCCAGCCAGGGCCACCAAAGATGTGGACATGATCATTATCTGTCAGCCAGAGACGAAACTCTATATGAAGCGTTTCTGGGAGTTCATCAAGGCTGGCGGATATAAGTTGTGGAAACCTGACGATGAGAAGGATACGCATCCGTACTTTTATCGATTTATTAAGCCTGAGAGCAGGGAGTTTCCTGCGCAGATAGAGTTGTTCTCGAAAGTACCAGAATATGTGGAGGTGCCGGAGGATGTGCATATTGTGCATATTCCGATGGAGGGATATACTTCGAGTTTCTCGGCAATCATCATGGATGAGGCTTATTATGACTTTGCCATCAGCCATAGTGAGATAGTGGACGATATACGGATATTGAAACCAGAGGCACTGATAGTGCTGAAGGCGGTGGCATATATGGAGAACCTGCGACGGAAAGAGGCTGGCACGAAGGTGGACCAGAGGGATATAGACAAGCACAAAAAGGATGTGTACAGACTGGCATACGTGTTTGACGGGAGTGAGCGGTTTGATGTGAACGAGACCATCAAAGAGCAGCTGAGGGCGTTTTTGAATGAGGTTGAGAAAAGTCCGATAGACGGGAAAAATATGTTTCGCGGGCAGGGAATACCAGCGATGGGTATGAAGGAGTTTACGGCTTTGATAAGGGGGATGTTTGGGGTGTGAGATATTATGAAGTTGTTTGAGGCGTTTAAGCAATATATCATCAAGCATCCGAGGCAGAGTGTTGAGATGATAGATTAATAACTAAAACATAATCATTTCTATCGAGAATAATACAAAGAATTACCTTTTTTATTGATGTTTAAGCAAAAAAGTGACAAAAACACAATTGTTTCTTGCTATCACTGGGGCCAGGCCCCAGTGATAGGTTTTCGTCAACTGTCGCATCAAAAATCAGCCAACTGTATCACCTGGCCCTGGCCCCAGCGATAGGTTTGCACTCGAAATAAAAAATAAATGGTGATTTATTTTGTTATTTACTCGTTTAATCGTACCTTTGCCAGCGGATATGAGTGGAGAATTGGTTTCAATTATCATGTTGTCGCATAATTCGGCACAGTTTGTGGAGGAAAGCGTGAGGAGTGTCATCGCGCAGACCTACACGAACTGGGAGTTGCTGTTTGTGGACGATAACTCAAGAGATAACACCCTCACCAAGATGATGGAGCTGATGGACGAGGCCCGGATCAAAAACGAGCATGGCACTCGCATCGAGCGTATCAAAGTGTCGCGGACGGTCTCTGAAAGGGGCGTGTCTGCGAATAGGAATTCTTCGCTGAATGAGGCTCGTGGCAGGTGGATCGCCTTCTTGGACGTGGGGGATGTGTGGGCACCGGATAAGCTGGAGAAGCAGGTGAGGTTTATGGAGGAGAATGGGTATGCTTTCTCTTATACGCAATACGGCATGATGAATAATGAATCTGCAAACCGTGGCGTGGTGGTAGGTGGCAAGGCGCATCTGACGCATCAGGATATGCTGAAGTGTTGCTGGCCCGGGTATCTCACCGTGATGTATGATGCGGAGAAGGTCGGTCCGGTGCGTGGTAAGATCGTGAAGCAGAATAACGACTATGCACTGTGGCTGATGATCAGCGCTAAGCACGACTGCTATCTGCTACCAGAGAACTTAGCGACGTTGAGGACGCCTTATGGGGTGTTCAGCAGGTTCCTGAGGACGAATAAAGTGAAATGGCGTTATGAGGTGTATCGCATAGAAGCGGAATTAGGACCAGTGACGTCGTTCTTCTATACCGTCCGTAATGGTTGGTATGGACTGATGAAGTGGATGAAGTATGTGAAGAGGGTCAATCGATAATAGAAAAGAATCAAGATATAATGGCAGAAAGAAAGACTATTTACCTCTGTTTGGCTCATATGAGCGAGGAGGGATGGGAACAGAAATATGTAAAAGAGGCATTCGACACGAACTGGGTGGTGCCCCTCGGGCCCAACGTGAATGGGTTCGAGAAGGACTTAGAGGCGTTCGTGAACCTCACCCCTAACCCCTCTCCAAAGGGCGAGGGGAACTTGAATAAACGCGTGGTGGCGTTGAGCTCGGGGACAGCGGCAGTGCATTTAGCGCTGATTGCGAGTGGCGTGAAGCCGGGGGATGAGGTGATCGTGCAGAGCTATACGTTCTGTGCTTCTTCGCACCCTATTACGTATTTAGGAGCCAAGCCGGTGTTCGTAGGTTCTGAGGACGAGACATGGAATATGGATCCCGCGCTGTTGGAGAAGGCTATCCTTGACCGTAAGGAGAAGACGGGTCAGTATCCGAAAGCCATCGTGCCCGTAGCACTCTATGGTATGCCGTATAAGATCGACGAGATTATGGCCATCGCTGATAAGTATGGCATCACCGTGATCGAGGATGCTGCAGAGGGTATGGGCTCGCGCTTTAATGGACAGGTGTTAGGCACGTTTGGTAAGTATGGTGTGCTCTCGTTTAACGGCAACAAGATGATAACCACCAGTGGCGGTGGAGCTCTTATCTGCAGCAGTGAGGAGGACGCGAATGAGATCATGTGGTATGCCACCCAGGCTCGCGATGCTTATCCTTACTACCAGCATAGCGCCATCGGTTACAACTACCGCCTGAGTAATGTATGTGCGGGTATCGGTCGAGGACAGATGAAGGTGCTGGATGCGCATATTGCTCACCATAAGCATGTGCAGGCTCTGTATGAGGAATTGCTGAAAGACGTGAAGGGCGTGCATATTCACAAACAGCCCGCAGATCCTCGCTATGACTGCAACTTCTGGCTGTGTGCCGCTACGCTCGACCCAGAGGTGCGGATTCAAGGACAGGAGAATGCCTATAAGGAGGTGGTTAAGACGGCTGTGGGCGGTGCTGCAGGCGTGATACATCAGGTGGACAGCGCCACTACCGACTGTCAGCCCAATGAGAATGTGGAGGCGCTGCGCGTGTTTATGCTCAGCAAGAAGATTGAGGCTCGCCCCACATGGAAGCCCATGCACAAACAGCCCGTATATGCCGGTGCTCCGGTTTATACCAATGGTATAGAGGAAGAACTGTTTAAGGTCGGCTTCTGCCTGCCTGCAGGCCCCTATGTCTCAGACGATGATGTAAAATATATCGTGGATTGCATCAAGCAATCTATCACTGGGGCCAGGCCCCAGTGATAGGTGCAAGGTCTCGTGCGCGTACATTATTAAAAATAGTTTATATCATATGACACTAGACGATAAGTGGTTTGAGAAATACGAGGAGATAATGGATTTCATGGAGATAAACCGTAGGAATCCGTCGAAGCATCGGTCGGAAGAGATGCATATGGTGAATTGGTTGAAGCATTGTCGAAAGTTGATCAATGCCGGCAAGATGCCAGAGGACCGTGTGAAGATGTTTGAGATGCTGCGGATGCTCGCCGATCAATATAAGCGCGTCAACCAGTATCAGTGACTTTTTTTGGGCGAAATGTTAAAGGAGTGTTAAACGTTAAAAAGTGTATACGAAAAAACTAACGGATTTTATCGACGAATTGCGGGATTTTATCGACGAAATTTTTTTCGCCTTAAAAAAGTTTAAAACAGGGAAAAATTTCACCAATTTTTTTTTGTGATTTCATGACAATATTATATCTTTGCAACGACATCAGAAATGAAAGATAAAGGGAAGGCCCCAAACCTTTGCAGACCCAAACCTTTGAGAACTATTAGTATGAGAACGCGGGAGGAGGAGGCTCTAAGAATAGGGCCTCCTCCAAATTATTTTGCAGGGCTTTTATAAAATTCAAAGTACCATTCTGCAAAGTGACGAAGGCCCTCGCGGAGGGTAATCTTCGGCGTGAACCCAAAGTCACGTTCTAAGGCTGTGGCATCAGCATAGGTGGTAGGTACATCGCCCGGTTGCATGGGGACAAGTTGCTTGTGGGCCTCGAAGTCGAAATCCTGAGGCAGCACTCCTGCACGCACAAGTTCCTCCTGGAGAATGTTTACAAAGTCGAGAAGATTCTCGGGCTGTCCTCCACCTATATTATATATAGCATAGGGTGGGATGGGGAGTCCATCTTCACCTTTCTTGCGTTCCGGGGCTCCTTGCATCACACGGACGATGCCCTCGACAATATCATCGACATAGGTAAAGTCTCTGCGGCAGTTGCCATAATTGAAGAGCTGGATGGTTTCGCCTTTCAGCAACTTGTTGGTAAAGCCGAAGTATGCCATGTCGGGGCGACCGGCAGGACCATAAACGGTAAAGAAACGCAGACCTGTTGTCGGGATATCGTAGAGCTTGGAGTAACAATGCGCCATGAGCTCGTTGCTCTTCTTGGTGGCAGCATAAAGGGATACCGGGTTGTCCACGCGATCGTCGGTGCTAAAAGGCACTTTCTTATTGCCACCATACACACTCGATGACGAGGCGTAGACCAGATGCTCCACGGGTTGGTGGCGACACGCTTCGAGGATATTGTAGAAGCCGATGAGGTTGGACTGGATGTAGGCGTCGGGGTTGGTGATAGAATAGCGAACACCAGCCTGGGCAGCGAGGTTGACGACGACGTCGAAGGTGTAATCCTCGAACAGTTTGTCGATCAAGGCTTTGTCAGCAATATCGCCCTTTACGAATGTCCACCTATCACTGGGGCCAGGGCTGGGTGATAGGTTTCCCCCCAATAACCTATCACCCAGCCCTGGCCCCAGTGATAGGTTTTTGAGGCGGTATTCTTTCAGGGAGACGTCGTAGTAGTCGTTCATGTTGTCGATGCCGACAATGGTGGTGTTATTGAAGTCGTGCATCAACCTTTTTACTAAGTTACTACCGATAAAACCGGCTGCTCCCGTCACTAATATCGTCTTACCATTCAAATCAATCTTTTCCATATTTTATTATTCTTTGGATGCTTCAAAACATGTTGCAAAAGTAGGATAATTTCTTGAGAACGACAAGAAAACCGCGAAAAATTTGGTCGTATTTAAAATAATGTGTATTTTTGCAACAAATTAAAACAATTATGGATAAGAAGTATCAGTACCACATTTTCGCCCCTTACCGCGTTTGTCCGTTAGGAGCACATGTCGATCATCAGCATGGTCTCGTCACAGGTTTTGCCATCGACAAAGGTGTCGATCTCTGGTTCGATGTCAATGACAATTCGCACGTCCATTTAGAGTCGAAGACCTTTGAGGGCTTAGTAGATTTCGATATCGATTCACCCACCCAGGTGAAGGTGCGCCACTGGGGCGACTATGCCCGAGGTGCCAAATACGCCCTGCGCAAGCGCTTCGAACTGAAACGTGGTATCACAGGTGTGATTCAGGGTTCCCTGCCTATTGGTGGTCTGAGCTCCAGTGCCGCCGTGCTCATTGCCTATGTCATGGCCTTCGCCAAGGCCAACGATATCACCCTGCAGCCCTTCGAAGTGGTGAAGATTGCCTCGGAGGCCGAACGTGAGTATATCGGACTGAACAACGGTCTGTTGGATCAGGCCTGTATCGCCTTAGGACAGAAAGACGGTCTGCTTTTCCTTGATTGCGACAGTAACGAGTGGCGTATCATCAAGCGTCATCCCGATATGCCCGAATTCGAGATTGGCATCTTCTTCTCCGGTCTGACCCGAAGTCTCGTCAACAGCGACTACAATCTCCGCGTTTACGAGTGTAAGACGGCTGCGTGGAATATGTTAGCCTATACCGACCAGCCCCTGAGGACGTTCGACAAGACTTTCCTGCGCGATATTCCCAAGACCACGTTCGAGAAGACACGTATCGCGATGCCGGCCCGTTTTGCCCGCAGAGCCGAACATTTCTATTCAGAATATCGTCGGGTACGTCAGGGTGTGACTGCCTGGGAGTCGGGCAATCTGAAACTCTTCGGAAAACTCAGTTTCGACTCCTGTGAGAGTTCGATCCACAACTATGAGTGTGGCTCACCCGAACTCATCGCTATCTATGAGATTATGCGCTCGCTTCCTGGTGTTTATGGTGGTCGCTTCAGTGGTGCCGGCTTCAAAGGGGCCTGCATCGCCTTGGTAGATCCTGCCCACAAACAGGACATAGAACACGAACTGACCAAACGTTACTTAGAGCAGTTCCCCGAATACGAGAACACGTTCCAGATCCACTGGGTTCATCCCTCGCAACCCGCGCGTTTCCTCTAAAGATTTCCGAATTTCTCGCAGGCTTCGTAGTAGGTGTCGAGGGAGCCGATGTCGAAGCGACCGGCACTCATGGGCCAGGCATGCATGGTGGTATGAGAGACCATGTAGTGGGCGAGGTTGCCGGGGGCATCCTTGCCGCAACCGTTCTCTATGGCATGGCGTATGAGGTCGAGATCCTTCTTCATGTATATATAGAAAGGTGGAACGGCCCAGTGACTCTTGGGTACTTGGGGTTTTTCTTCCATGCCTAACACCTTGTTGTTCTCGTCGAGCTCGACCACACCTGTGCGCTGGAGTTTCTCGATGGAGGGCTCGTTGTGGCACATGATGCACGAAGTACCTTTGGCTTTGGCGAAATCAACGAACTCGCTAAAGCTAAAGAACAACAAATTATCAGCAGCCACCACTAATAAGTCGTCATCGATAGTTGACAGTTCTTTGTCTCCGGGGATAATACCACCATTTATTGCATATATTAAATCCCTGACGGCACCTAAGCGCGTCTCGTTGGTCTCAGTGCCATCGTCAACGATTGTGATCTTTCTTTTCAGATTGGTCTGGATAGACCAATCTGAAAAGAAATGCGCAAACTTGTGGTTGGTAATGATGATATGCTCATCGATGTCGGGAATCTGGTCGATATCAGCGAGCATCCGGTCCAAGATGGTTGATTGCCCAATCTTCAGCAGGGGCTTGGGGAAGTTCTTGGTCAGCTCTCCCAAACGTGTGGCGTAGCCTGCGGCTATTACAATATTTTTCATTTCTTGTCTTTTTTTCGTTGCAAAAATAAACAATATATTGTTAATAAGAAAATAAATGCATTTTTATTTTGTTATTTACTCACTTATTCGTACCTTTGCAGCGGAAATAGAAAGGTCGAGATGAAGAATTCATTGAATAACATCCTCAACTGGTACTTTAGGCGTAACTCTTTACCGTACTGGTGTATTTTCTTGATTGATGGTCTGGTACTTTTTGTGTCAGGACTTGTGAGCTTCTGGATATTCTCCAGTTGGGTCGAGTTATCCCAGCATATCATCGGTGTGATGAACTCACTGTTAGCCTATGTGCTCGTCAGCATCGTCGGTACCAGGGTGTTCCATACCTATGCCGGTATTGTGCGTTATTCATCGTTTGTCGACCTGCAGCGCGTGGCCTACGCCAATGCTCTGTCGTTGGTGTTGTCAGTCGCCTTGCATTTCATGATGTATTCAATGCCTCATTCCACCTTCTTCCCACTACATACCCGTCACCTGTTGGTGATGTACTTGTTAGCTACCCTGCTGATGTGGGGTGTGCGTGTGGTGGTGAAATCGCTGTACGACCTGACGACGATCGACGTGCGTGCCTCGAGGGTGCTCATCTTCGGTGTGACTGCCGATGCGATTGGTATGGCCAAGAATATCCGCAGCCAGCGACCCAGAAAGTTCTTAGTGAAGGGCTTTATCGCCGCTACGCCCCGCTATAAGCATAACCGTCTGTTGGGTGAGCGTGTGTACAGTATGGAGGATGATCTGCGAGAGACTATCTACTCGCGTCGTATTGAGGCTGTGTTGGTGTCGCCCCAGCGTGTGAACGAGTTCCGTAGTAACCAGGATCTGCAGAACGTGATCATCGGAATGGGTGTTCACATCTTCATGGCGCAGGGAACGAAGGAGGTGAACTCAGACGGTAACCTGTTGACCGACGAGGATTACGACGGCTATCAGTTGAAGGAGGTACAGGTAGAGGACCTGTTGCCGCGTAATGAGATCAAGGTGGATATGGAGTCGGTGGGCGAGTTGCTCAATGGCAAACGTATCCTCATCACCGGTGCTGCCGGTAGTATCGGCTCTGAGATGGTGAGACAGATTGCTGCCTATAAGCCAGCTTCAATGATGCTGATCGACCAGGCCGAGAGTCCTGAGCACGACATCCGACTGATGATGGAGCAGGACTTCCCGAATGTGGAGTCAAAGACCATCGTCACCAGTGTCTGTCACGAGGGACGAATGGATAAGATCTTTAGCGATTTCCGACCTGACTATGTGTTCCATGCTGCCGCCTACAAGCATGTGCCGATGATGGAGGATAACCCCACCGAGGCTGTGCTCAATAATATCTATGGCACGAAGGTGGTGGCCGACATGAGCGTGAGATATGGTGTGAAGAAGTTTGTGATGATCTCTACCGATAAGGCCGTGAACCCGACGAACGTGATGGGTTGCTCGAAGCGTATCTGTGAGATCTATGTCCAGGCGCTCGACCGTACCCTGAAACTGCAGAAGTGGAGCAAACGCTCGGAGAAACCGGTTACTCAGTTTGTGACGACACGCTTCGGAAACGTGTTGGGCTCTAATGGTTCGGTGATTCCCCTGTTTAAGGAGCAGATCAAGAAAGGTGGTCCTGTGACTGTGACCGACGAGCGTATCGTACGTTACTTCATGTTGATTCCTGAGGCTTGTAAGTTAGTGCTTGAGGCTGGAACCAAGGGTAATGGTGGTGAGATCTTCGTCTTCGATATGGGTCAGCCCGTGAAGATTGCCGACTTGGCTGCGCGTATGATCAAACTCTCGGGTGCGAAGAACGTGGAGATTAAGATCACGGGACTTCGTGAAGGTGAGAAGCTTTATGAGGAAGTGCTCAATGACAAAGAGACCACCAAGCCGACCTTCCATGAAAAGATTCGTATCGCCAAGGTGCGTGAGTACGACTATGATGATGTGAAGAAGGCTGTAGATGAGTTGGTTGAAATCTCCAAGCATTACGATAACATGGCTACCGTCCGTAAGATGAAGGAGATTGTGCCGGAGTTTAAGAGTAATAACTCGGTTTATGAGGAGCTTGACAATGAGAAGTTGAAGGTTGTCAAGATTAAAAAAAATAGTTAGTTTTTTCTGGGGGCTTCCCCCAGTTCCCCTTTTATAGCAGGGCTTTGCCCTTTAAATTTCCTTTCTTCTGCAGGGCTTTGCCCTGCTTTTTTTTTGCAGGCTAAAGCCTTCAAACTTCCTTTTTAGCAGGGTTTCACCCTGCGATTTTCCATCAACCCTCGCTTCTTCTGCAGGCTGAAGCCTGCACTTCTCAACTCACCCAACCCTCTCTTACCGTAAGAGAGGGCTTCAGACCACTCCCCAAACCCCTCGCCAATCTTTGGCAAGGGGCTTAACCGCTCCTCCTGTCGCTCTTACATTAAGGTACGCTCGACCCATCAAAGGGTCGGCGTGTCTCTCCACTGCCGTTGCACAACACCATCGTGAATCGGTTTAGGGATGTGAATCTTCAAAAACATTCCGCACGAAGAGGTCTTTAGAGGATGCGAGATTTTCTGAATCGTTATTGAGTCTCTGATTGCGGAGCAATCTGAGCAACGAAATACGAAATGCTGTTTGAGCGTAGCGAGTTCATTGAGTGATTTTGAAAATATTGCATCCGGCCTCTGAGCTCAGGACGTTTTTGCACCTTTCTTTTTGATTCTTTATCTTTCGGTGACGAAAGAAAAAGAAATGTAGGGCTAAGCCCCGCTTAAAAGGATGCTTGAAGGGCGGCGCCCTGCAAAAAGGGGGGAAGGGGGGCTATTTGATAATGAGCCCCCCGTTAGGTTGAATCGTGACTTTCGCTTTGCAAGCTTTACCAAGCTTTAAGGATGAAAGCGTGGGTTCAAAAGCCTTGTTGTCAACATAAAGACTTGGGTTGCTTAACCCGAAATCCTTGAGATCAAGGTTGAGGGTGAGGGGTTCTGCCATGGCATTGAGCCCCGCCATGTACCAATGACCATTGGTGGCTTTGCGGGCTAAGACCACGTATTTGCCAGGATAACCGTCGATGAAACGGGTCTCCTGCCAGGTTGTGGGGAGCTCACGCAGGAAGTCGAGCTCGAACTGAGGGAGCTCTTCGAGGTTGTTGGGTTGCATGGCCACGCACTGTACTGAGGTCTGCATGATAATACCGGAAGCGAGTTCGAAGATATCGGTGGTCTTGCGGGTATGCCGACTCTTATTATCCTTCGACAGGTACTTGTTCATGATGATACCGCCCCAGTCCATGGAGGCTGTCGCATTACGACAGAAGGGGTGGAGGGTGAGGTCGAAGGGCTGTTTGATGGCAGCACCCTCGTTGAAGAACACGTTCTCAGAAGCTAACACTGCTTCAGAGGCGACGTAGTTAGGGTACATCCGTTCCCAGCCACGAGGGATGGTACAGCCATGGAACACCACCTGCAGACCATATCGGTTGGCATCAGAGAGGATATCCTCGTAGAGTTTCATCGTCTCTTGTTTGTCACCTCCGAAGAAGTCGACCTTGATACCCTTGACGCCAATCGACTGCATCCACTTCATCTCGCGTTCACGGGCGATGGCGGTGTTCATGCAGTCGCGTGGCCCCTGAGGAGCATCATTCCAATAGCCATTGCTGTTGTACCATAATAAAAGGTGTACGCCCTTCGACTGGGCATACTGGGAGAGCTCCGCGATGCGCTCACGACCAATCTGCGTGTCCCACCAGTTATCCACCAGACAGTACTCGAAGCCCATGGTAGAGGCGAGATCGATGAATTTAACCTGATCGTCGTAGTTGACGGAGGCGTCTTGCCAGATGAGCCAGCTCCAGGTGTAGCGACCGGGCTTGTAATCTGTTGAGGGCTCATAGAGGGGCTTGACCAAATCATAGCTGATGGTGGTCTCGACAATGGGTTTGAGACTATTACCTACAGTGATGGTGCGCCAAGGGGTTTCGCCTGGCAAGGGAATACCTGCGCATTCGGAGCCCAAGCCGTTGTTCTCGCCTTTGTCAGGGTAGGCGATGGTGTAACCGATGCCAGGCTGGTAGTCACTCAGGTGACTGCCACAGTAGTTAGAGCCGACGCCTGTTTCACTAACTAACGCCCAGGCGTTAGTTAAGTGAAATAACGCGGGGAAGATGTAGCCATGACCATATTGCGACTTATCCGTCATGGGCGCATCGGCAGAATAGCCTTCCTCATAGGAGGGCTTGGTCTGCTCCCAACCAGTCTCCGGACCTATCTGGGGCGAGATAAAGGTGGTGGTGCCATCGGGGAAGTTGAAGCTGCTTAATTCCTCTAAGATGCGCATACGCTTGTACTCACGACGGTTGATCTTCTGTCGTGGTATCTGGTAGCGGAAAGCGATGTCGTTGTTGCTCACCTGAAACAGGATGCTGAACTTCATGCCATCCTTGTTCTCCACGTCGATCGTCAGGGCGTTGGCCTCGTACTCACTCTTCGAGGACTTCGTTCCTCGCATCGTGTAAACGTTGTTTACAGTTGACAGTTTACAGTTCTTGCCTTGCAAGCCAGCAGAGCTGGAGCGGACAGTTGAGAGGTCTTTGGTGAGGTCGCCGAGGGAGGTTTTGAGGCCGAGGGCGGAGGGTTCTAACACTTTTACACCATCGAGGGTTGCTGTATAGGACAGGTGTCCGCCAGCATCGCTTACCGTCACCACCAAACTACCGTTTGGGGAGGAAACAGTAACGTCATCAGCCCAAGCCAGGACTGATGACGTTAACAGTATTGCTAAGAATAACTTTCTCATTCTATAAAATGTTATCTTGCTCGATATCCTTGAAATATTTATAGGTAGATACCTTCAGCTCATCGGCGGCTTCCTCGTCGCAGACGATGATACCATGCTCGTGCATCTGCAGGGCAGAGATGGTCCACATGTGATTGATGCTACCTTCGACAGCTGCCTGAAGGGCGCGTGCCTTGGCATGACCATTGGCTAAGATCATCACTTCGCGGGCATCCATCACGGTACCTACACCTACAGTCAGGGCGTGAGCGGGTACATTCTCAGGCTTGCCGCCAAAGAAACGACTGTTGGCGATACGGGTGTCGGTGGTGAGGGTCTTCATACGGGTCTTAGAACGCAGTGAAGAACCGGGCTCGTTGAAGGCGATATGGCCATCAGGACCGATACCTCCGATAAACAGGTCGACACCACCTGCCTCCTGAATCATCTTCTCGTAGTGGGCGCACTCAGCCTGCAGGTCGGGGGCGTTGCCATTGAGGATATGGATATTTTCCTTCGGACAGTCGATGTGGTCGAAGAGATTACGGGCCATGAAGGCATGATAGCTCTCAGGATGTGTCTCGGGCAGACCAACATACTCGTCCATATTAAAGGTAATCACGTTCTTGAATGATACTCTGCCTGCGCGGTTGGCCTCTACGAGGGCATTGTACATGCCAACAGGAGAAGAACCCGTAGGAAGTCCTAACACAAACTTGTGATCGGGCGTTGGTTGAAACTGGTTGATACGTTCAATCACGTGGTTAGCTGCCCACTGGGACATCTTCTGATAGTCGTTTTGGATAATTACTCTCATAATTTATTTGTTTTTGGTTTTGAATAATTCTGTTGCAAAAGTACAAATATTTTTAGGAGATAAAGGAGTAAAGGAGTTAAAAGGAGTTAAAGGGGGTATTTTTTGCAAGTTATTCACTAACTTTGCAAAAAAATGGGAGACAAGAACTCCTTGTCTACTTGTCTCCTTGTCTACTTAAGAAATATGAAAGAATTTGTAATATCAGAGGCGAAGGCGGAGACTGCTGTGTTAGTGGGATTGATCACCAAGGAGCAGGACGAGGCCAAGACCAAGGAATATCTCGACGAACTGGAGTTCTTAGCGGATACAGCAGGTGCTGTCACCGTGAAGCGCTTTACCCAGAAAGTGGGTGGGCCCAGTCAGACTACCTATGTGGGTAGTGGTAAGCTGCAGGAGATTAAGGAATACATCAAACAACAACAGGATGCTTACGATGAGTGGATGAAGGAACAGGATGAGTTGACAGTTGACAGTTTACAGTTGACAGAAGACGCCCCACAGCCTGTTGGCATGGTGATCTTTGATGATGAGCTGAGTGCGAAGCAGATGCGTAATATCGAGAAGGAACTGCAGGTGAAGATCCTTGACCGTACCTCTTTAATATTAGATATCTTTGCCATGAGGGCCCAGACAGCTGAGGCCAAGGCTCAGGTGGAGTTGGCCCAGCATCGCTATATGTTGCCCCGACTGCAGAGACTCTGGACGCACTTGGAACGTCAGGGTGGTGGTTCTGGCTCTGGCGGTGGAAAGGGATCCGTAGGCTTGCGTGGTCCTGGTGAGACCCAGTTGGAGATGGACCGTCGTATCATTCTGCAGCGCATCACCCTGTTGAAACAGCGCTTGGCAGAGATCGACAAGCAGAAGACGACTCAGCGGAAGAACCGTGGCAGACTGATTCGTGTGGCCTTGGTGGGTTACACCAACGTGGGCAAGAGTACCATCATGAACCTGTTGGCCAAGAGTGAGGTGTTTGCCGAGAATAAGCTCTTTGCTACCCTTGATACCACGGTGCGTAAGATGACGATTGACAACCTGCCGTTCCTGTTGGCTGATACCGTCGGTTTTATCCGTAAGTTGCCCTCTGACTTAGTGGAGAGTTTCAAAAGTACCCTCGACGAGGTGAGAGAGGCCGATCTGCTCGTGCATGTGGTGGATATCTCGCATCCCGACTTTGAGGAACAGATCCGTGTGGTGGAAGAGACCCTGAAGGAATTAGGTTGTGCCGATAAGCCTGCGATGTTGGTGTTCAATAAGATTGATGCGTATACGTGGGTGGAGAAGGAGGAAGACGACCTGACGCCTGTGACGAAGGAGAATTACACACTCGACGATCTGAAGCGTACCTGGATGGGGAAGCTTCCCCACCCAACCACCCCTTTGTTTATTTCCGCGAAGCAGAAAGAGAATATCGATCAGCTACGCGATACCTTATATAAAAGGGTACGTGAGTTGCATGTGCAGAAGTATCCGTATAATGATTTCCTGTATGACCTGCAAGAGTAGACAAGTGAAACGAAATTTTAAAAAAATGAGCTACAGAAATTTAACACAAACCGAAATTGAGATCTTAGAGAACAACGTCTGTTGGGCGGAGGACTGGCAGCGTGTGATGGTGGCAGAAGACTTTAAGCCTTATAACTTCCATCGTGTGATCTTCTATGGCGATATCCGATTAGGATCGTTCCATAAGATGGTGGAGGTGAGCAAGGGCTTCCTGAAGCATTCGGGTATCAACGACGCTACCCTGCGAAATGTCACCGTGGGCAACGACTGTCTGATAGAGAAGGTGGGTAACTACATCAACAACTATACCATTGGTAACGACTGTTACATCTCGAACATCTGTACGTTAGAGACCACTGACGATGCCACCTATGGCGAGGGCTCCGTGATTTCCGTGCTCAACGAGATGGGTGATGGCAATGTGACCATCTTCCGTGAGTTGAACAGTCAGGTGGCAGCCCTGATGGTAAAGCACGAGCGTGATAAGGAACTGAAGCAGCGCTTGCAGCAGATGATTGAGGACGAGCTCCGTGTGTCGCGTCCAGAGCGTGGCTATATCGGTAACAACGTGAAGATCATCAATGCCAAGGATATCACCAACACCATCATCAAAGGCGACTGTGAGATTAGTGGTGCTGCCCGTTTGAGTGAGTGTACGGTGATGAGCTCGATGGATGCCCCCGTGTATATCGGTACGGGTGTGATCTGTGAGAACTCGATTATCTGTGACGGTTGCTCGATCAACAACTCCGTGAAGATGCAGGATTGTTTCGTGGGTGAGGCCTGTCAGATCACCAATGGTTTTACGGCTGAGGCGAGTCTGTTCTTTGCCAACTCGTTTATGGCGAATGGTGAGGCCTGTGCTGCCTTCTGCGGTCCTTTCTGTGCCAGCCATCATAAGAGCTCCTTGCTGATTGGCGGTGAGTTCTCGTTCTATAACGCCGGTTCCAACACCAACTTCTCGAACCATGCCTATAAGATGGGCCCTCTGCACTATGGTACGTTGGAGCGTGGCACCAAGACCGCCTCTGGCGCCTATATCCTGATGCCTGCCACGATCGGAGCGTTCTCCGTTTGCTTCGGTAAGCTGATGCACCATCCCGACACACGCAACCTGCCGTTCTCGTATCTCGTGGCCTATGGCGATGACTGTTACCTGGTTCCAGGCCGAAACATCACCACGGTGGGTCTCTATCGTGATATCAAGAAATGGCCGAAGCGTGACAAGCGTTCGAAGCTGTCGCGGAAGAGCATCATCAACTTCGACTGGCTCTCACCGTTTACCGTCGGAGAGATCATGGAGGGTATCAAGGTGCTGAAGGCCCTGCGCGAGGCGTCGGGTGATAATGTCTCCACCTACAATTTCCATGAGTATGTAATCAATGCCTCTTCCCTGCGTAAGGGTTTGAAGTATTATGATATTGCCCTGCGTATCTATATGGGTGCCGTACTGAAGCGTGCCCAAAAAGAAGGTTTCTTCGGCCGTCCGAAGAGTATCGTGGGTAAGGGCAGATGGACGGAC